>OMCA01000039.1_pt1 | contig 102125 bp, 87 predicted proteins | sample 1673621 | NCBI WGS metagenome assembly OMCA01 (sample SAMEA103958117, study PRJEB25191) | human gut metagenome | biome: human-associated habitat [ENVO:00009003]; feature: intestine environment [ENVO:2100002]; material: feces | place: Germany | collected 2013/2015
CTGACTAAAATTTATGCGTAATATTTTCTTTCCCCACTATTTATCGGGTGAGCCCTCTTTATACGGGGCAGTAGAAATTTAATGGGGATATCCGTAGAGCTTTGCGATTCTAAAGAGGAAAAACTTTTTATCTGTCACTCCATGAGGATTAGCTCTGAAAAGTTCAATTTTAGTATTGAATGATTCAGCAGCTGCATTCGTGGAACGATTGTTATAAAAGTTCAATATTTCATCATAATGTTCATAAAAGGTTGCAGCAATCACATTAAATTGCTTCATGCCTGCACGTTCCACTTTATCATACCATTTTGCCATACTGAGCCTTGCGGCATCTTTGAATGTGTTTTTGGAAAATATCATTCTTAGTGAGTGTGACAGTCCGTAAGCAACTTTAATATCCGGGTATTCGTCAAATAGGATTCGAGCCCTTTCTTTTTGTCTTTCTGTCCATTTGTCTGCTGATTTAAACAGCAGGTAACGACTTCTGACAAGCAGTTCGTGGCGTGTGTCTCCGTTGGGGAAACGAAATGACACATAGGTCTTACCCGACAGTTTGCATTCCTCCATTTCCCCGTTGCTCTGCTGCAGTGCATCCCAGCGATGTGCCACGCGAATTTCCTGTACAGCATCACCGGCCAGTTTCTGTATGTGAAAGCGGTCTATTACCCGTTTGACATTAGGAAAGGCTACAGAAACAATTTTGCGCATCGAGTCTGAAAGATCAAGAGTGACCTCCTCAACCTTCATACGTTCCGCTTTATCAATCTGTTTTAAAGTCTGTATTATAGCCTCAGATTTTGTTCCGGAAACGACCGCCACAAGGCTTCCTTCATGTGCATGGCGGTCACGGTTGGCAACAAACGTATACAGTTCGTCATTAGACAGGGAGGATTCGTCTATTGCGAGGCGGGGACCGATGTTCTCAGGAAACAGCAGCCATTTGTCGGCATGATCCAGTTCGTCCCACTCACGGTAACCACTTAAGATTTCTTTGTACTGCTTCTCAAAAGTATGTGCATTTATACGATAAAATGTTTCAAGCGTACGGCAAGTCACCCGGGATGTCTCCATACGTTTCTTTTAAAAAAGCCCCAACTCTTTTGAGTAACGTCCAATTGATTCGTTTCCATATTACAAAGGTCGGAATTTATATGGAATTTAAACAAAAAATCCCCATTAAATTTCTACTGCCCCATGAAAGCCCTTTTGTGCATGTTTCAAAAAATATGCGAGATACTGTGTCAGGACAATATCTTGCAAAAATTGGCTTTTTAGGGACGAATAAATATAAAAATATATGCTACACCTTATTGCGGACTAAACAAATATGGTGTAGCATATCAAATCAATTATATCTGTAATACTTACTTCTTCTTCAATCCTTTATATACCAATACGCCAATAACAACTACAGCCAGCCCTAATAGCACATATCCAATCTCATGACTATATTGTGTTGCACGTTCATAAACATCTGCTGTCGTCTTTAAGTCTGTAAAGCGATAAATCAAATATCCCAACAGAGCAAGTATGGAGTTCCATACTCCAGCACCGAGCGTTGTATACAACAAAAAATGATCTAACCTCATTCCAGCCAAGCCTGCAGGAATACTGATAAGCTGACGAACTGCTGGTATAAGTCTGCCAAAGAATGTTGACGCTGCACCATGTTGACGAAAATACATCTCAGCGTGTTCAACTTTTGCGCGGTCTATTAAACACATATGCCCCAAACGGCTGTCGGCAAACTTATAGACAATTGGTCTGCCAAGCCAACGTGCAAGATAATAATTAACCAATGCACCAAGATCTGCACCTATAGTGGCAAAAACAACAACCATGAAAATATTCATGCTATCATCTGCCATTGCTTTCCATGCTGCTGGGGGCACAACCACCTCAGATGGAAAAGGTATGAAAGAACTTTCTATTGCCATAAATACTGTTACAACCCAATAGTTCAAATTCTCAAGTACCCATCTAAATAATTCTGCTGAATCCATTTAATTAAAATATTTTTTTTGCAAAGTTATTGCTTTTATACATAAAAAACAAGAAAGACACTGATTAAGAGCAAAATTCGTAGTATATTCCCATCATGCCCGGTAAATCAAAATTCCTGTAGTTCTTTATATATTCTCTGTACAGGTAATCCCATGACATTAAAATAACTGCCTTTAATAGAGGTAACACCTATATATCCTATCCATTCTTGGATGCCATAAGCACCGGCTTTATCTAAAGGTTTATAATGCTCAACATAATAGTTGATTTCTGAATCAGACAATGACTTAAATGCAACATCAGTTACAACGGAAAAATGCTTTTGCTTACCCAAAGACGTAAGACACACACCTGTAACCACGTGATGAACTTTTCCGCTCAACTCATGTAAAATACGTTTTGCGTCATCTAGGTTTTTAGGTTTACCTAAGACCTCATCACCTAATATTACAACTGTATCTGCTGTAATAATCAAATTATTTGGTTCTATTATGTTTTTATATGCTTCTGCCTTTTTTGTTGAAATATATTCAGCAATTTCCATGACTGGCATATCTTCAGGATACGATTCGTCAATACCTGGTATTACATGTATGTCAAAATCAAGATCTAGCCCGGCTAAGAGTTCCTTTCGTCTTGGACTATTACTACTTAATATTATATGATAATCCTTTTTCATAACATTATTCATAAATTACCATCCAAAGGCAACAGCACTATCAAGCCATTTACCCTGAGCCCTAAGAACCTGTTCAATTACATCACGGGCACAGCCATACCCTCCTCTATAATTGCTAATATATTTACTTATAGACTTGATGTCAGCACAAGCGTCTGCCGGACAACATGGACAACCACAACGTGACATAACCTCATAATCAGGTATATCATCACCCATATATAAAATATCTTCGTCTTTTAAGTCATATTTAGCCAAAAAATCATTATACACCTTTATTTTAACAGAACATCCCATAAAGATATCGGTTACTCCCAAACGTTCATAACGTATTTGTACACTTTGTGTGGTTCCTCCTGTAAGTATTACTATACGCAGACCTTGTTTTACTGCCAACTGAATAGCATATCCGTCTTTTATGTTCACTGTGCGCATAGGTTCACCTGATAAATGAAGGGGTATTGTTTCTGCGCTTAAGACTCCGTCCACGTCAAATATTATTGCACGTATCTTTTTTAAATCATAATTAATCATTTATTATCTCCTTTCTTCTGTGCCACATGATGTATGCTTATGCTCATGCATTCATATATTTGTTTGAAAATAGGATTATCTCGTAACATTTCAGACTGCATTCTAATGATATTCTGATCATATCTAACAGCAGGCCCAGTCTGTGCCTCATCCGGTTTCATATGATGAACCTTGTTTGCAGTTTCTTCAATTAAAGGCAGGATTACATCAAATGGTATATCATGTTTACCCAAAAGCTCTGAAGATATTTCATAGCAATGATTTACAAAATTACAAGCAAAAACGGCTGCCAGATGTAAATGCTTACGAGCCTCGGACGACAGGATATACACACGCTCAGATATGCTATCTGCTAAATGATGGGATGTTTCAAAGGCTAAATCATCAACACCTTCAACAAAGAAAGGTATGTCCTTAAAATCCAATAACTTAGTCTTTGAGAATGTCTGCATTGGATAAAGAACTCCATAATGTTGTGCCATACCCTTAAACACATCCAAAGGAACACTACCTGATGTATGTAAGAATATCTTATCGTCGCGCCCGTTACACAACGAAGGTATTATATCGGCAATAGCACTATCTTTTACTGAAATTATATAAACGTCAGCATCCTTTGTTACGTCTTCAATATTTATCACTGGAGCCCCGCCTAAAGCAGTTGCCAGTGTTGAAGCAGACTCAAATGTACGACTATATACCTGTAATATGTCATTGCCGGCACTATGCAGAGCATTTCCTAAATTCGTTGCAAGATTACCGGCACCAATAAAGACAATTTTCATCATTAAAATTTATTTATATGTACATTCTCCCATTTTAGAGCCTCTTCATCTTGCAAGGCACGGTCTTCATTTTTATGGCCAAATCCCACAACGCATAAAACATTGTAATTTTCAGGAATATCTAAAATACCTCGGATTACAGTATCGGCAGATGTTCCGTCAGACAAGCCACGTCCGCGCATCTGTGCCCAACAAGAGCCTAATCCGAGTTCTTCAGCCTGAAGCTGCATTGCCAAAGCTGCAATAGCTCCATCTTCAATCCAGCAGTCATTCTGTAAAGGCTCACCTAATACGACTATTGCCAAAGACGATTTTGCAAGAAATTTTGCACCCATGTCTTTCGCATCAGATAATTTTTCGATTGCCATCTTATCATCTACGACAATAAAGTGCCACGAACGTCGCCCCTTTGAAGTTGGTGACATCAAAGCTGCGCGTAATATCAGCTTAACATCTTCTGAGTCTATTTCTTCGTTGGTAAAATTCCTGTAACTACGTCGTTTCTGAACTAATTCTTTAAAACTATTCATCTATGTAAATGCATTTGATTTATTAAAGGTCTGCAAAGTTAGACATTTATAATTCAAATCAAGACATAACTTATTGATTTTTAGAAAAGATTTATTATTTTTGCGGTATGAATGAAATAAAAATCGTCATTATTTCAAAAAGTGAGAACTTGCCGCCAATGCAATGCAAAAAATTGTTTCACAGCGACGAAATGTTTAAAATCATAGAAAAGACCCCTGGTCAAAAACCATACATGGTCATTGCATATGATAAAGAAAATATCGTTGCCCACATGCTTGTAATGTTAAGGCGCAGGGGTTCATTATTTCCGCCATATCTCTTTACACAGGGAAGAGCGTATGGCGAAGGCGAATATTCTCCTGATTGCAATAATAAAGAAGAGATATTTGGCGAAATGCTGAAAAGCATCACAAGAGAATTACGCAAAGCTCTTTGCCTTTATATTGAATTCAGTGACCTCAGTACAAAAATGTTTGGATACAGCAAATTCAGAAATAATGGCTTTTTCCCTGTTCATTGGATGGAAATACACAATTCGCTGCATAGCATGAAACCAGAAAAACGACTCACATATAAAATGAGGAAATTACTTATTAATGCAAACAGAGCCGGATTAAAGACGAATATATCAACAACGGACAAAGAGCTAAACGATTTTTTCAAAATATTGAAGAATTATATTTCAATAAAGATCAGAAGATATATACCTGACATAAAATTATTTCGTGAAATGCTGAATAACGGATGCTGCAATCTGTTTACCACTACGCATAAGGGCACAATGGTTGGCGGGTGTATTTGTGTTTATTCAGAAAGTAATTGTTATATGTGGTATCTTGCTGCTAAAAAGAATTTCTTTACGAAACGAACGAATGCAATAACCGCTTGGACTGCAATAAGACATGCATATGCCGAAGGGTACAATCATATTTATTTCATGGACGTAGGACTGCCGTTCAAAAGAAATAATTTTAGAGAATTCATATTAAGTTTCGGAGGTAAACCTGTCGGTACATACAGATGGTTCAGATGTTCAATAAAATGGATTAACAAGCTTCTTTCTTGGTCATACAGAGAATAATCATACCTGCTGAAAACAATAATCGTAAACAATCCTCGTTATATACGAGATGAAAATAAAACAATTATATATAATATTATTGATGCTTTTATGCGTTATAAGCATAAAGGCGCAGACGTTCACCCTGCAGGGAAAGGTTACTGACAGCAACATGAGTCCTGTGGAATTGGCAACTGTTTCTGTAATTGAGCAGGGAAAAATGACAATGACTAATCTGAAAGGAGAATTCTCGATACAACTGCGCTCAGCTGACAGTGTTGTTGTCAGATTCTCCATGGTTGGCTATAAGACAAAAACGCGAGTATTAAGACGCCCAAGAGGAAAACAGACTCTTCTGATTCAGCTATATGACGATAATCAACTCGCCGGAATAACTGTCACAGAAAAAAAGAGGCAGACCGGAAGCACCCAACAGCTTGAAACTAAGGATATAAAGAATACTCCAAGTGTTACAGGTAATGCCGTTGAAGAGCTTATTCAGTCACAGGCCGGTGTATCCACACATAGTGAGCTTTCTTCACAATATAACGTGCGAGGTGGAAGCTTTGATGAGAATAGTGTATATATTAACAATGTAGAAATTTACCGGCCTTTCCTGGTAAGAAGTGGTCAACAGGAAGGTTTGTCAATAATCAATCCAGACATGGTTGAATCAATTGGCTTCTCAACAGGTGGTTTCGAGGCAAGATATGGTGATAAGATGTCGTCTGTTCTTGATATAAAATACAAGAAGCCCAAGAAGTTTGAAGCTAACGTTGCAGCCAATCTTCTTGGCGCCAGTGCATTTGTTGGCTTTAGCACAAAGAAGTTTTCATGGAGCAACGGCATCAGATACAAGACAAACAAATATCTTCTTGGTTCACTTGATACAAAAGGAGAATATCAGCCTAACTTCCTAGATTATCAGACGTATCTTACTTATGAACCGACAAAAAATTGGTCGATAGAGGTTATCGGTGACATCTCTGAAAACCATTATAACTTTTATCCGGAAGACCGCGAAACAAAATTTGGCACAATGGAGAATGTCAAATCGTTCAAGGTGTTCTTCGATGGTCAGGAAAAAGACGTATTCCGCACATATTTCGGTTCATTGAGTATATCAAGAAAGTTTGGCGAGAAAACAAAGTTATCACTTATCGCATCTGCTTTTCATACTAATGAGCAAGAAAGATATGACATACAAGGCCAGTATTGGCTAACACAGACAGAAACGAGCGAAAACCTTGGCGTTGGTACATATATGGAGCATGCACGCAACTACCTTAAAGCGACTGTCAAAAGCATAAAGTTTGCTCTTGAACATAAGACAAAGAAGCATGACATCCAAGCCGGACTGACTTACAGAATAGAAAATATAACTGAAGACAGCAAGGAATATGAAATGCGTGATTCAAGCGGTTATAGCATCCCTCACACGGGTGAAGATCTTTATATGATTTATTCTCTAAAAGCGAAAAATACGCTTGATGCAAACAGACTTGAGACTTACATACAAGACACATGGCGTTTCAGCAGCAAAGGTGAACATACATTCTTTACGCTTAATTACGGAATAAGATTTAGTCATTGGAACTTTAATAAAGAAAGCATCATTAGTCCGCGAATATCTCTAGGTATAGTTCCGGCATTCAATCATGACGTAACAATGAGATTTGCCACGGGTATCTATTATCAGGCACCATTCTACAAGGAACTTCGAGATACAACAACTATAAACGGAATAACATACGCCACTCTGAACAATAAGATAAATAGCCAGCGCTCTATTCATTTTATTGCAGGCTTTGACTATCGCTTCAAGATGAAGGATCGTCCGTATAAGTTTACAGCAGAAGCTTACTATAAGGCCTTGTCGAATCTTGTTCCTTACACGGTAGACAACGTAAAGATTGTGTATGATGCCAGCCAGCAATGCAGTGGACATGCCATGGGACTTGATTTAAAACTTTACGGAGAATTTGTACCTGGTACAGACTCATGGGTAAGCCTTTCGCTAATGAACACCAGAATAAATATTAACGGAAAGAGTATACCTCTGCCAACAGATCAAAGATATTCGTTAAATCTATTCTTTACCGATTACTTCCCTGGAACAGACAGATGGCGGATGTCACTTAAATTGGCATTTGCCGATGGTCTTCCTTTCGGTGCACCTCACAGACAACTTGACGAGCAGCCTTTCCGTGCCCCAGCGTATAAGCGTGCAGATATCGGTATGAGTTACAGGCTTTTGAACAATGAGAAAGGTGACCGCAAGTCTATTTTCAAGAATATATGGCTCGGTATTGATTGTCTTAATCTTTTGGGTATAAATAACGTCAACTCATATTATTGGATTACAGACGTAACCAATCAACAGTATGCCGTACCTAATTACCTTACCGGACGGCAGATAAACATCAAAGCGTCATTTGAATTTTAAAAGCAAGGATGCATAAGAGCAATAAATAAAAACAGATTTGGCAATTTTAGGCTAAGTACAAATTGCCATTCGGAATCAGATATGATTAGCATGTTACATGCCTGATTTCATAAAAATATTTGTTCTTATGCATCCTTTCTTATATTTTATATTTTCCGGCATAAACACAAAATGTCTTTTAGTTCTCTTTTATTTTGCTTTTAGTCAAAATTGCATTAATTTTGCAATTATGATTAACTTGCGTGTCTTGTGAAACAAAAGCGTGCATTTAAAGTGTATGCTCACAGCGCATCAACAATATTTCAAACTCATGACCGAGAACAAGAAACTGATATTGTCGCTTGGAAGCAATTACGATCAGGAGCGAAACATCATAGAAGCAATATCGCTGCTAAACAAGATGTTCGCCAAAAACGATATAGTTTTCAGCAGACAGATGTGGACCGATCCTGTAGACATAGAATCGGATAAATTTCTTAATTGCATGCTGTTCACCTATACTTCATGCGGACTTGATGAAGTGGAACGCGGCATAAAAGAAATTGAATGTATCTGTGGCAGGAAAAATGATGAGAAAGACAAGAATATTGTAAAGATTGACATTGACATCCTGCTATATGGCAATAAAAGATTGCACGGCAAAGACTGGACACGCGGATACGTGAAGGAATTGATGAAAGAATGTCCTTTCTGAAAGTTGCAGACGAAAAAACTTAATTGATTGAATATAAACTTTTTACATAATATATTATGAAAAAATATAGCGTAAATATTTTAATGATATTGTCAATGCTCCTATTCTGTGCCACGAACGGATTTTGTCAGACATTTGACGAGTATTTTACAGATAAAACCCTGAGAATAGATTATATATTTTCAGGCAACGCAAAGCAACAGACTATAAGTCTAGACAAACTAAACACTATGCCACGATGGTATGGCAAAAGGCAAAGGTTGGCCCAGGTTCCCGTTGAAGGCAATGGTCAAATAACAGTCAGACCACATAATTCGGACAAAATCATATACAGAAACTCCTTCTCTACCCTGTTTCAAGAATGGCTGTCATATGATGAGGCAAAAACTACAAGCAAATCATTTGAGAATGTTTTCCTTGTACCAATGCCCAAGGACACCATCGATATTACAGTTGATTTATATAATAACAGGCGTGAAAAAAGTGCTACGTTTACACACACAGTTGCTCCTTCCGACATACTTATAAGGCACATTGGTGAGCATGATATAACTCCATATAAAGTTATCCAGCAGGCAGCTGACACAACCAAATGTATCCATATTGCATTTGTTGCCGAAGGATATACAAAAGATGAGATGAATGTTTTTCTCAACGATGTAAATATTGCCACAGAAGCACTCTTTGCCCATGAGCCTTTTAAGTCTAAACGTAAGTGTTTTAATATAGTAGCGGTAGAATCAGAATCAAAGGAAAGCGGAACAAGCGAACCTTCAAAGGGTATATGGAAGAATACGGCACTGCACTCTCATTTCGACACATTCTACAGTAACAGGTATCTTACGACCTTAAATATTAAAGAACTCCATGATTGGCTTGCAGGCATCCCTTATGAGCATATCATCATATTGACAAATACAAACGAATATGGTGGCGGCGGTATTCTCAACTCTTATGTTCTGTCAATGACACATCACAAACAATTCAAACCGGTCGTTGTACATGAGTTTGGCCACAGTTTCGGAGGACTTGGCGACGAGTATGCTTACGAGCAAGAACAGATACCGATGTATCCTCATGACGTAGAGCCATGGGAACCCAATATCACCACATTGAAAGACTTTCACGGCAAATGGGAGAACCTTATAAAGCCAGGAACCCCTACCCCAACTCCAGAAAGTACAGATCCACAAACAATACAAAACAGGGTCGGACTATTTGAAGGGGCCGGTTATAGTCTCAAAGGTGTTTACCGAGGCGTACAGGACTGCAGAATGCGCACAAACGAAAATCCTGAATTTTGCATCGTCTGCCGTAATGCCCTAACCAACTTGATTGACTTTTATACAAAATGAGATATTTACTGATTCTGATATTCTCATTACTAACATTGCAAAGTCATTATGCTGTCGGACAAAGCGACAAATCAGACTCAAAAATATTGGAACGTGCCTTAGACTATTTTGCAGGTGAAAAATATCATGAGGCATTGTTGCTACTGAAAAAGCTTGATGAAAAGTATAATCTAAATCCTAGGTTCAAGGCATATTTGGGCGTCTGCTACTTTCATGAATTCGATTATGAAAAAGCATGCAGTTATCTTGATGAAACGATAAATCAGCTCGATGTATATTCGCCTGCAGAGAGAAGTGTCTATTATAATGTTGCCGCTGAAAGCCATTTCATGCTTAACGAGTATGAAAAAGCAATTCCTTTATACGAAAAGAAACTGCTGGTTTGCTGCAATGAAGAAAAAGGCGACATATACTACAGGCTTGGCTTCTGCTATATGTTTAACAGCAAATGGGAATGTGCAGCTGAATATTTCAAGTCCGCCATGAGCTATTACACCACTTTCAATGCAGGGCAGAAAACTACAAGAATGGCTCAGCTCGATAAGATGATTAAAGGATGTGAGGAAAATGCAGGCAAGCTATAATTACAATTTAAAGATATTGCCGGATATGTTTGTGCATATCCGGCAATATCTTTTTATATCTTCATTATTTGCAAATAACGTTCTTTACAAGAATATCATTGTTCATTTGAAATTTATAAAATTTTTATACAGAATGTTGCAAGATAATGAGCTATATCAAGAAATAACAGACGGTATGGCAACATATATAAAGTATAAAAATGTACTTAATGAATAAAAATACAAATCAGATCCAATAAATTATCATTATTATTGCTAATAATAAATTTTAATCATATCTTTGTAGAAATTAATAAGCGGACTCCATGATGAACATAGCAAAAAGTAAAATACTGCAATTGACGGAAAAATATGCAACGTCCTCACATATAAATTTTATAGTCAGAAGAATATTCTTCTTCTTTATAATTATCGGAACTATGGCAATGCTATTCTCTTTCACATCTATGCCACATAAAAGACTTGCAGATGAAAGAGAAGATTCTGTAGCACAGAATGAAGACTCAGTAGTGTCGGTAATCGCATGGTTTAATAAAAATGACACCATGACATATTGGATAAATGAGAGCACATGGGATATAAGAAAAGGTGACACAATAAAGACAGCCGGAATAAATACTAAAATTATGATAACCGTAACAGACTCCACCAAGAAGGGATATGATATGGAATATTCCTTTCTTGACTTTAAAACTGATTCTGTTAAAGATTCATGGAAACAAAATATCCTAAATGAGGCACTTGATAAATATAAAGAAGCAATGAAAGGCACAACCATAAAATTCAGGACGGACATATATGGAAAAATTATCAAATATGATAACCTTAATGAGATAAAAAAGCAGTCAAAGCAGCTTTTCATGGAAACTATTAAAGAGATGTCTATCATTGATAGTTTGGCTGTTGCAGGTATTGATATTAAAACTTTATTAAAAGATGTTGACGCGGATAGACTTGTACAAGGATATATAGAAGAACTTGAGTTGATGTTTAAACATCACGGGACGACATATAACATCGTCAGTATAACAAATCATTCAGATGCCACTGAAGATGATTATGAAACAGACTCCTATGTGTCTGTTTCGGAAAACAATGAAACTTATGACTACAGAATCGTGGTCGACGTTAACAATTACATTCCGAAAGATGACATAAAGGCTATAATCGAAGGGGTGGCCAGTGCTTATTTGGATGAAGATAAATTTAATGAGGTTAAAGAGGATATGGATGAAAATTTTGATAAGCAGGTATCAGATGATTTACTATATAATACTTATCTTTCAATAGACTATTTCTATGACGGATGGCCCAAAGAAATAATTAAGCAAGAGAAAAGAGTCATAGGTAAGATAGGAAAGCTTTCTCAAAAATATATCACGTGGGACTGCCGTAATGTCAGACATTAATTTTAATACGGAAAGCTAAATTTAAATTTTCTTTTTGATACATGAGACAACGTTTATACTGTCATTATGTCATTCTCGTTTTGTCATAAATTCCTGCAAAATTAGAAAAACAAAAACCTTAAAATATGCTGATTAGGTAAAATATATTTACGTTATTAAATAAATGGCATACTTTTATAATGCAATTCAGCCACTTTTATGATTCAATTCAGTAGTTTTAATAGTGTACATAGGCAAGTTTTCATATTAAAATAAGGTCATTTTTGCATAATATCAGGCTCATTTTATTGCACATAAATTCATAAAATCATATAATCCTCTGTAAATCAAACGCTTGCTTATGCACACATAGAAAGGCGATTTTTACAGACAAATGATTTATATTTTCAAATATCTCAATCTGAGAGCTTTATAGGAAATCAGATGGAAAGCAACAGCACGTTATTATTATCATTATGATATTTAAGAAAAAAGTGTGTTGCAAATATCATAATAGATCAAAGAAACGGGATGAGCATATTATCAATCCAATACGGACTATAAGCAAAAAAATACATGCACAGAAAATATTTATTATCGAGTATTGATGTTCAAACAAATTACAAAATAATGATATAGATACGAAATAAATAATGTACTTTTGCCATCAGCAAAATTTAAATATATAGACAGCATGGAAAAAGGAATAAATAATGAGCATAGTTGCGTGGATTGCGGCACACAAAACTGCAAATATAAAAATCGTACATATCCAGAATTCTGTCTTACAACAAATTTGGATGAAAGCGACAGGTTATGGGCATTGGAAAAATATGAGGAATCCAATAATAAAGCCATAATGATTGCAAGTGCCGAAGTAGAATATGAAGGGTATTGCAAATGGACAAGAGTGCAAGAAATTATGGAATTTGCACATAAAATAAATGCAAAACGTATCGGCATAGCCAACTGTATCGGTTTAATTAATGAAGCACGTATCTTTGCAAAGATATTGCGCGCAAATGGATTTGAGCCATTTGCTGTTATTTGTAAAGTTGCCGGGCAGTCTAAAACGTCGGTCGGAATACCTTCTGAATGTGAAAATATCGGTGCTGCTATGTGCAATCCTATATTACAAGCCCGCTTGCTCAATCAAGCCAACACAGATCTAAATGTTGTTATCGGATTATGCGTTGGTCACGACAGCCTATTTTATAAATACTCCAACGCTTATGTAACAACACTTGTAACTAAAGACCGTGTCACAGGAAACAATCCTGCAGCAGCATTATATACAGCAAATTCATACTACAACAAAAAATTCTTTAAAAAAACTATTGAATGAGGGCGTGTCAAAATGTATGTTAATGTACATTTTGACACGCCCTCGTATTATTGACAAAAACTATCCATAATAAATCTCAAATAAACAATATATACTTATTTTTATCTTATATAATACAGTGCGTACCCAAATTAACACATATATCAAATCAAATATATAAATTACACTTTGACATATCAAATACGTATAATGATATCACATTAACAGTCATGGGAAATACAATTTTCACGTTTCAAGCGACAATCAAGCTAATTGTGTCAAAATATCAATCTTGTTAAGATGTAAAAAACGATTATGTCAAAAGATGTTTTATTACAAAAGTTTAATTTTTTATTATTTTTTCATCACATGCTTGTTGATAAACAATTAATTATTTATCTTTGTATAGGATTTAAATTATCCTATTCAAGTTTAGAACCTAAAATCTGCATGAAAAAATAGTGACTTAAGCCACTACTACATATTTGCAGAAGAAACCTTAAAAAAGAAAGACAACAATTATATGGTATACATATCTCTACCGGAGAATAGCACAAGGCAGTTATCTTTTTATCTTGCCATGGAAGAATACGCAGCCAGAAACATCAATGAATATGATTGTTTCTTTCAATGGCAAGTTGAGCCATCTGTGATATTTGGGCGCAATCAATTGATTGAGAATGAAGTAAACATTGAATATTGTCGCAAGAATGGCATAAAGATGTATAGACGCAAAAGTGGCGGAGGGTGTGTATATGCAGACATGAGCAACATCATGTTTTCATACATAACAAGTGAAGAAAGTGTAGGCTTCACTTTCAACCGATACATTAACACCGTAATACATTTACTTAGAAAATTAGGCGTCGAAGCCACAACAAGCGGGCGTAATGACATCCTGATTGATGGTAAGAAGGTATCCGGAAACGCATTCTATCATATACCAGGACGAAATATAGTACATGGTACCATGCTCTATGATACAGACATGCAAAACATGGTAGGAAGTATTACTCCATCAGACGAAAAACTGATGAGCAAAGGAATAAAGAGTATAAGACAGAGGATAAATCTTCTAAAAGACTATATCAGCCTTGATATTGATGAATTTAAAGAATATGTGAAGAAGAACTTATGTGATAAGGAAATTGTACTAACGGAAGAAGATGTCGAAAAAATCAAAGAAATTGAAAAAGAATATCTTTCAACCGAGTTCATCTACGGAAACAACCCCAAATATACTGTTATTAAACGTAAAAGAATTGAACATGCAGGAGATTTTGAGTTGAGGATGGATATAAAAAATGGCATAATAAAAGATATTGAAATATTGGGTGATTTCCTAATCACAGGTGACATAAACGAAAGCATTAAAAACCGGCTTAAGAATGTAAAATTGGATAAGGAGTGTATTGAAAAAGCGTTGCCGGAACAGCTTGATGATGTCATAATGAACTTAAATAAAGACGAATTTATTAATATCATAATAAACTAAAAACATTTAAAAACCTTAGAAAATATGGAAAACAAAAAGACCTGTCTGCATGACAAGCATGTTGAGGCCGGAGCGCTAATGCAACCCTTCGGCGGTTTTGATATGCCAATTCAGTACACATCAATCATCGATGAACACAATGCGGTAAGACAGCATTGTGGAGTGTTTGATGTATCACATATGGGCGAAATAACCGTTACAGGTAATGATGCAGAGAAATATGTAAGTCATATATTTACAAATGACATTAAAGATGCCACAATAGGCAAAGTTTACTATGGCATGATGCTGTATGAAGATGGTGGTGTTGTAGATGACCTTTTAGTATATAAAATGGGAGAAAACAACTTCTTCCTTGTAATAAATGCAGCCAATATAGATAAAGATGCTAAATGGATTAACGATAATGCAAAAGGTTATGACGTTGAGATAACAAATCGTTCAGACTATTACGGCCAGCTGGCAGTGCAAGGTCCTGAGGCAGAAGATGTCATGAGAGAGGTTTTAGGTCAAGAATGTAGTGATCTTACATTCTATACAGCTAAAACTGTAATGATAGATGGTGTAGAAACTATCATAAGCCGTACTGGATATACTGGCGAAGACGGATTTGAGATCTATAGTAGCCATGAATATATTAGAAAAGCATGGGATGAATTAATGAAGAGCGGACGCTGTAAACCATGTGGTCTTGGCTGTCGTGACACATTACGTTTTGAAGCAGGACTTCCTCTATATGGTAACGAACTAAGCGACAAGATAACACCTGTTATGGCTGGTCTGAGCATGTTCTGTAAACTCGACAAACCAGAATTTATTGGAAAAGAAGCTATTGCGAAACAAAAGGCAGAAGGAATTAAGCTAAAGGTAGCAGGTATAGAACTGCATGACAAAGCGGTACCACGTCATGGATATACAGTAACATGCAATGGCAAAGAAATAGGAAAGGTTACAACAGGCTACCAATCAATATCCACTCAGAAAAGTGTATGCATGGCCTTAATTGATGCAGAATGTGCAAAACTTGGCAATCAAGTTGAAGTGCAAATTCGCAAGAAATCTTATCCAGGAACTATTGTGAAAAAAGCATTCTATCAAAAACATTATAAGAAATAAAAATATAGCTCATTATACAGCAATATTTTATAAGATTAAAACATAAATAACAACTAAAAATAAAGATAATATTATGGCAAAAGTTATTGAAGGACTCTATTACTCTGAGTCACACGAATTTGTAAGAGTTGAAGGTGAATATGGTTATATCGGTATCACAGACTACGCTCAAAATGCACTTGGAAACGTAGTTTATGTTGATATGCCTGAAGTTGACGACGAAATCGAAGCAGGCGAAGACTTCGGTGCTGTTGAAAGCGTAAAAGCTGCAAGCGACCTTATATCTCCTGTAAGCGGAACTGTCGTTGAGATTAACGAAAACCTTGAAGATACACCAGAACTTGTTAACAAGGATGCATATGAAAACTGGATCATAAAGGTTGAACTGACAAATAAAGAAGAACTCAACGAACTTATGGACGCAGAAGCTTATAAGAATTTCTGTGAGAAATAAAAATTACGTCAATATTTTGGGGTTAATTGAAGCGTGCATGTCTTGTTTCGTACAAAAGGGTGAATAAAAATCTAAAATATCTGATTTTGATAGCCATAAATATATGTACAATCTAAAGATTAAAACTTCAATTAACTCCAAATACTTCTTTATATTTATCGTAAAACATATACAAACTCTTACACCTTAAATCCTAATGGCTTACAAATATTTTCCTCATACAGAAGAAGACATTGAACAAATGCTCAATGTCATCGGAGCTAAATCGCTGAAAGAACTTTATGCCGAAGTACCTGAAGAAATTATCTTTAAGGACCAGTATGAATTACCTGAAGCCAAAAGCGAAGTAGAAATACGTCAATTATTCAGCAAAATTGGCGAGAAGAACAAGAAATACACATGTTTTGCCGGAGCTGGAGTATACGACCACTATACCCCAGCAATAATACCACAATTAATACAACGTTCTGAATTCCTGACAAGTTACACGCCATACCAGGCTGAAATTTCACAAGGAACGTTACATTATATCTTTGAATATCAAAGTATGATGACAGAACTGACAGGTATGGATGTTTCAAATGCATCAATGTATGATGGTACGACTGCTACTGCAGAAGCTGTAATGATGGCATTCGGAGCTGCAAGAAAAGCTGATACAGTGCTTGTATCTGAAACAATAGATCCAAAGACTCTTGCAGTTATTAATACATATGCTCATTTCCACAATATCAAAATAGAAATGGTAAAGCAGGAAGAGGGAGTTACAGATATGAAATCAATGTCTTCTCTGCTTGAAAAAGGAAATGTCGCAGGAGTGGTTGTACAACAGCCCAATCGTTACGGAATAATTGAAGATTATGATGGCTTGGCAGATAAATGCCATGAACATAAAGCCTTAATGATTATGAATAGCGTAGCAGCTGACTTAGCACTACTAAAGACCCCAGGAGAACTTGGAGCTGATATCGCTGTAGGTGAGGCCCAGTCTTTAGGTGTTCCCATGTCATTCGGAGGTCCATATATCGGGTATTTATGCTGTACAGAAAAGCTTATGCGCAAAATGCCAGGACGTATCGTCGGAGAAACACGTGACAGCAGAGGACAACGCACTTTTGTACTTACATTACAAGCAAGAGAACAGCATATACGCCGCCAAAAGGCAACATCAAACATTTGTTCAAATCAAAGTTTGATGGCATTATTTGTTACAATATATATGTCTGTGATGGGCAAAGAAGGCCTTAAAGAAGCTGCAACTCTATCATATTCCGGAGCACACTATCTTTGCGATCAACTTAAAAATACGGGACACTTTAAACTCGCATACGACAAACCTTTCTTTAATGAATTCTGCGTCAAATATGACGGGAACGTAGACGAGCTGCAGAAAAAACTAATGGACAATGGTATTCTGGGCGGTATAAAAGTAGCAGATGACACAATAATGTTTGCAGTAACAGAGAACCGCACTAAAGAAGAAATAGACAAATTAGTTGATCTATGCAAATAAACATGTAACCGTTATTTTAACAATCTGAAAAAGCACAATCATGAATAACAAATTATATGGCAAATTAATATTCGAGTTATCTCACCCCGGAAGAAAGGGCTACTCGATGCCAGAAAATAAATTCGGCAATTATTCTCTGCCCGCAGAAATGAAAAGAAGCAAAGATGCCATGCTTCCTGAATGTGATGAACTTACAGTTGTACGTCATTATACAAATCTTAGTGGAAACAACTTTGGTGTTAACAACGGCTTCTATCCCTTAGGAAGCTGTACCATGAAATATAACCCTTCAATAAATGAAGAAATGGCTGCAGCAGACGCATTTACAGCTTTGCATCCACAGCAACCAGAAAATACATGCCAAGGTGCATTGGAGGTTTATTATAACCTACAAAAATCACTTGCTGCAATAACAGGCCTTGAAGAGTTTACATTGAATCCTTTTGCAGGTGCACACGGAGAGTTGACCGGTCTTATGATTATTCGTGCATGGCATGAGAGCCGAGGCGACCACAAACGTGTAAAAGTAATCATACCTGACTCTGCTCACGGAACAAATCCTGCTTCTGCTGCAGTATGTGGACTTGAGATTGTTGAGGTAAAAAGTACAGCAGAAGGAATTGTTGACGTAAACGATCTTCGCGGACTGCTTGACGATACAGTCGCTGCAATGATGATGACAAATCCTAATACATTAGGATTGTTTGAAAAAGAAATTCCGGAAATAGCTAAGCTAGTTCATGAATGCGGTGGACTAATGTATTATGATGGTGCAAACCTTAATCCAATGCTCGGTGTATGCCGTCCTGGTGACATGGGTTTCGATGTAATGCACATAAATCTTCATAAAACATTCTCAACGCCTCATGGAGGTGGCGGTCCCGGCTGTGGTCCTGTAGGCGTAAGAAAAGGGCTGGAACATCTACTCCCCTGCCCTAAAGTAGTCAAAGAAGGTGACACCTACAAAGTTCAGACTCAAGGTGAAGGTGATATTCATGTAGGAGCATACCTAGGAAACTTTGGTGTTGCGGTAAAGGCTTATTCATATATTCTGTCATTAGGAAAAGAGAATATAAAGATGGCAGGTCCATTAGCAACACTTAATGCTAACTATATTAAAGAACGTCTAAAAGATGTATACGACCTACCGATTGCCTCTATTTGCAAACATGAATTTGTGTTCAACGGACTCAAAGACAAATCGACAGGTGTGACCACTATGGATGTTGCCAAGCGTTTGTTGGACTATGGGTTCCATGCTCCGACAATTTACTTCCCTCTGCTATTCCATGAAGCAATGATGATTGAACCGACAGAAACGGAAAGTAAGGAAACTATAGATGAATTTATCAACATTATGCGTATAATAGCCCAAGAGGCAAAAGATAATCCTGAACTTGTTAAAACTGCACCTCACAACACCCCAATAGGACGTGTAGATGATGTGTTGGCAGCCAAACAACCTGTGTTGAGATATAAAGGATAATCTCTATACAGATTATTTTGGCAGTAAGTCTTGTCGATTTCTGAAATACACGAAGCCGGCAAGACTTACTTTTATCCCATAAAAATGTTTTAAAGAAGAATATCTTTATACAATATAATTAAAGAAAATACTAATAAATGAAAACAGACCTTATTATAATTGGTAGTGGCCCCGGTGGATATAACACTGCATGCCATGCTGCAAAAAATGGCCTCAATACAATAATTTTTGAAGACAGACAAGCAGGTGGAACATGTCTTAACAGAGGATGTATACCAACAAAAACACTATGCCATGAAGCAGACATGATAGAAGCAGTTGCAACAATGACAGGTTCACGACCTGAAGTTGATTTCAACAAAGCCATGACTCGCAAAGAACAAGTAACCGCCCAACTCCGTGAAGGAGTTGAGGGGCTTATGAAATCTCCTGGCATAACATTTATAAAAGAACGTGCTTCATTTAAAGATTCTAAGACGATTATTGCAGGCGGTGAAGAATATACAGCTGATAACATTATAATTGCAACTGGTTCGGAATCAAAATTACCTCCAATCGAAGGCATTGATGAAAAAGGAGTTGTTACGTCAACAGAACTTCTTAATTTGGAAAAGCTTCCAAAACATTTATGCATAATTGGAGCAGGAGTAATAGGGATGGAGTTCGCTTCAGTGTTTAAAACGTTTGGAAGCGATGTTACTGTCATTGAGTTTCTAAAAGAATGTCTCCCCGCCATTGACTCTGATATAGCAAAACGCATGCGCAAAGTTATGGAGCGCCGCGGAATTAACTTTAATATGCAGTCTGCTGTAAAAAGCATACATAAAAATAACAATAAGTTAATAGTATGCTTTGACAAGAAAAACAAACCTCAAGAAGTTAAAGCCGATATTGTACTTGTTGCGACAGGCCGTAAACCAAACATAGAAGGACTTGGGCTTGAAAATACAGATATCAACTATGATAACAAGGGAATCAAAGTTGATGACAATATGCAAACCAACATATGTGGAATATATGCTATTGGTGATGTTAACGGACGTGCAATGCTTGCACATGCTGCCACTGCTCAAGGCATGAGGGCAGTAAATCATATTTGCGGAAAGAAAGATGCAATACGCATGGAAATTATGCCCGCAGCTGTGTTCACTAATCCTGAAGTTGCAGGAGTTGGTTTAACTTCTGACCAATGTGACTCAATGGGTATTGAATATAATACCCGTAAAGGATTTTATCGTTCTAATGGTAAAGCCCTGGCTATGGATGAAAGCGAAGGCATGGTAAAGTTGATAACAGATAAAGATAATAAGATTATCGGATGCCATGCATATGGGGCTCATGCTGCTGATTTGATTCAGGAAGCAACGGCTATTATGAATTTCAACGGAACAACAGAAAACTTAGTGGATATAATTCATACTCATCCAACGCTTGAGGAAATTCTTCATGATGCAGCATTATAGCTTCTGACTATAAACAGATTACTACCAAACGACAAAGAGGATGTCTTTCTTTTTTAAGACACCCTCTTTGTTATAATGTATTTATCTTATCATGATTTTACTTTATACATGCTAATTGCAATGTTTGCATGACACATAATTATCACTATTTCACAAATAGTTTATCTGCAGATGAAGCCTGAGACGGTACACCAACACATCCACCAATATGGCAACTTCGCATCTCAACGTTCAACGTATTGTCAAAACTTACAGCATTATCCACCTCTTGAATTTCAATATTGCTAAAAATAACATCTGATATCGGTTTCCGAGACGTACCCTGTAATACTAATCCAGCCTTTCTTACTTTACGGCAAAAAAGACTGTCAACATAAATATTCTTTACATCTGTATAATGAATATTATTAAGTCCTTCGCCAGCATACATACTTGTAACATAGAACAAGTCTTCTACTTCATCAAACCTACAATTCTTCACATATAGATTTTTGATAAATCCACCACGATCAGGATTGGTCTTAATATATATTCCACGTTTACAATAACCACCATATGTGCAATTCTCGACAAAAATATTTTGAACTCCTGAAGACATTTCGCTGCCAAGCACTACAGCATGCAAACCTTTAAAACGGCAATTACGTATAATAATGTTTTCAGAAGGCATAGTTGATGCCCATCCGTCATTGTCTCGTCCACTTTTTATTGCAATATTGTCATCACCATTATTAAACTCAATATTCTCTATCAAAATATTTCGTGAACACTCAGGATCGATACCATCATTATTCACAAGCTTTGCATCGTAACGAAGGGAACGGCATATGACATTCTCGCTCTTAAGTAAATGAATACACCAAAAAGGCGAATTAGTTATAAATACATCAGATAAGGTTATATTTTTACAATTGTAGAATTGTATAAGCTGTGGTCTTAACCAAAAACCGTTACCAAAACGACGCAATTCAATGGGAATCTCTTCATGATTCATTTTACGGCTGAGAGCCTGCCCTTCCTTCTGCTTTGACTTCCATGTTGCAAACGTTGAAGAGGCATTGCCATCTATTTTTCCTTTACCAACGATTGATATGTCATGAAGATTATATCCATAAATAAACGGACTGTAATTATATAAGAATGTGCCTTCCCAACTTGTTTTAACGAGAGGAAGATAATATTTAGGATTAGAATCAAATTTTATAATAGCCCCATCCATAAGTTCAAGACACACATTGCTCACAAAATGTATGGGTCCTTTAAGCAGGAACGTTCCAGATGGCACTATAATATGAGCCCCACCCTGCTTCGCTGCACTTTGCATTGCTTTGTCAAAAGCCGGCTTATCATTTTTAACCCCATCTCCAATGGCCCCAAAATCTGTGATACTAATTATATTGTCTGAAATTTTTGCTCCTGTAATAATGGACAATAACGAATCACGCTTGTTAATCCGCTCTGATTCTATACTACGAAAAGTGTCAGCAGATATTTTTTGAAAGCCCAAAAGCACAAATAAGAATGCATATAAAATTATCCTCATAATAAAAACTTATAGTAAAAAATAGATTAGTTCAAAAATACGACAACCGGATAGCTTCTTTTATAGGCTATCCGGTTGTTATCTATTTGATATAATTATTTTCAGGCATTAGCATACCTTCTCCAAACGTTTCATAATAGAGAAGATAAACACTGCAGATATTAAACAGAGTACAACAAGAATACCCCACAAGATCCACAATGGCAGACCGCCCCATAGCATACCGATAATAGAAACTAAATAGTTACCAATGGCAGTTGCTGCAAACCATCCACCCATCATAAGTCCCTTATACTTTGGAGGAGCAACCTTTGATACAAAAGAGATACCCATCGGAGAAAGGAACAACTCGGCAAATGTAAGAACAAGATATGTGCCGATTAGGAGGTTTGGAGTTACACGATAATCACCCGTAGTTGATGCAAGTGCATCTGGAACAGGAAGTCCAAATGAACCAAGAACCATGATCATGAAACCAACAGCAGCGATAAACATACCTATACCTATTTTACGTGGTGCAGAAGGTTCCTTGCCTTTATTAGCCAAATAGCTGAACACAGCCATAGAAACGGGAGTAAGTGCAACGACGAAGAACGGATTAAACTGCTGGAACTTCTGAGGGAGGATACTGATAGACTCATCCATTGCATTGTAATTAAAGTACAACACAATAAGTGAAACTATAGTAACAATTGTAGAAATGATTTTACCTTTTGATTCTTTTGACTGGAATATAGCAAATACTCCGTAAACAGCGATTGCAATGAGTACCAGATTCCATACGTCAAAGCCAATACGTGTAAGTCCTGTGGCCGTTGCAGCCGTATAGTCACGCGCAAAGAACGTAAGTGTAAGACCATTCTGATGGAATGCCATCCAGAAGAAAATTACAACAGCAAACACTAAGCAAAGAGCTACTACACGTGACTTTGTCTCTGCAGGAGTAAGTTCTTGAACATGAACTGAAGATTCGCCGTTATTTTCTGCTTCCTGCTTAACATTCACATCTGCATGCTTAAATGTCTTACGGCCTAAAACATAAATAAGCATAGAAATAATCAATGATACACATGCTACAGCAAATCCCATGTGATATGACTGTGAAAGCACGTTGATGTAGTCATTTGCAAAATTTGTAAGAGAAGAAGCGTCAGTTGCAACATTCTGAGAAGATGCCAAAGATATAAACTTCGTCAAAGCCTCTCCTGAAAGAGTACCATCAAGATACTGGTGTGCAAGGGCAGGAATATCACCATTATAAACATAATTATGGGTTTTCATATACCAGTCTGTGATCTTCTCAGCCGCTGTAGGTGCAAAAAGTGCACCAATATTAATTGCCATATAGAATATTGAGAAGGCTGTATCACGTTTTGCAGAATACTTTGGATCATCATAAAGATTACCAACCATTACCTGCAAATTGCCTTTAAAAAGACCGGTACCTAGGGCTATCAGGAATAAAGATCCTACCATGGCAGCAATTCCTACAGCATTATTGCCAGTAGGTATCGCCAGACATATATAGCCGATAAACATAACTACGATTCCGGATGTCACCATCTTACCGAAACCAAATTTATCAGCCAATATACCGCCTACAACTGGGAGGAAATAGACCAATGCCAAGAATCCGGCAAAGATATTGGATGTAACTGTGGCTGTAAAGCCAAACTTAGCCTGCAAGAATAATGTAAAAATTGCAAGCATTGTGTAATAACCGAAGCGTTCGCCCGTATTTGCAAGCGCTAACGCATAAAGCCCTTTAGGCTGTCCTTCAAACATATAATATCTACTTTTTAAATTATTAATATTTATTTCATTTCATAGTATTTTTACAAACATACAAGACAATAAACACAGAAAGTATTTTTATCTTATATTTTCATTATGCAAATATACACAATCCACACTATAAATGAAAATTATTGGTAAATATTTTTATATGAAAAACTATTTCTTTCATAAAGGAATAGGATCATTATGCAAGTTTAATACATATATTTTAACACAAAACGGATTTTATGTCTTCCATAATCTAAATATTCATACCTTATAAGTATCTTTATGTTTTCTCTATAATAAAGAAAATGTCTATATAACTTCAACCAAAAATCAATTGATAGAGAAAAGGAAACCTAACTTGGCCATCAAAAAAGACAGCAAAGTTAGGCAACTAAACAAAAGTCTTGCAGTTATAAATAACAGCAAGACTTTTATTATTTATTCATGAACATAAATATCCCAACCAAGATAATTTTCTACGGCCTCACTCAATATATCTACTACATCAGTGCGAACCATTGCCACATGATGTTCAAAGCCGTTCTTGCAAATAAACTTCATAAGTTTCTGCAAATTGTTCACTTTTGTGACAGCTATACATCCATCCATACCATATGGATCATTTGTAAGCTCTCCCTTTCCGAGATAACTCTTTATACAGCCGAGCGTATCATCCGTAGAGATGCGGAAGTATGTAAAATCTCCTTCAGTGCATTTTCCATACACAGCACCGAATGTATTAACCTTACCCAAGGTTCTGCCAAGAACGCCAAGCGGTCCAAGCTTAAGGTCGTTATTAACAAAACTCTTCGGGAAGTTTCCACAGTGAGTACATACACATTTATTACGATCTTCAGCAAAGTTGTTATTCCAATCTAGCAATGCAGCCGGTTTGCCTGAAGCAAGACTCAGAGCATACATAGACACCGCTCCGGCGATATCAGTTTCACAAGCACAAGGAATAAGCTTTTCGCCAAGCATACTCATTGTAACGCATGCTGCGCATCCATAGTTCTGCTCAAGAGAATCCCAACACTGAATTGCAGCTGCATCAACCTCATTAGCCTGTATCCATTCTTCTACTGCCAATCCGAACTTAGCCTGTAATGCCAACTTTTCCTGATAAGCCTCTGGTACCTTTGCATAATGGCTTATCTCCTCCATTTTTGCCTTCAAAGCAGATGCTTCATTATCTATTTTTCTTGCATTGAAAAGAATCTCACTGAGGTCTACAGGCACAACAGTTATACCACTTGCCTGGAGAAGTTTCTCACTTGCACGACATGTGTTAAATCCGAGTGGACGTGTACCAATCTGGCCTATACGTGCATGAGTAAGTTTACGTACAACACGGCAGATGGCAGCAAACTTGTTGATATCCTTCATCAGCAGGTCGCTGTGTATAGAATAGGTATGGAATGTTGTGTCTGTAAACGGTATTCCATACTGATACAGGTTGTTACAAACAGATATCTTTCCACAGAAGGCATCACGGCGGCTATCAAGATCAACTTTGTCGTTTTGGTCGTCGCAAGCCTGCACCAGAACAGGTACATGCAACTCTGCGCGACTGATAGCATTGATTATTCCTACTTCAAAGCCAAAGTTAGGCAGAGACACAATTATTCCGTCGATGTCATCACGGTTAGCACGGAACAGCGCAGCACATTTTTTACCGTCTTCAACCGTCTCCATAGAACCACCGGTAGGAGTGTCCTGCTCATCCAATATAACATAGCCGTATCCGGCTTTATCTAACTCTTCCAACAACGTCTTACGTACATCAACAGCCAACTCTGAGTTGAAATACGCACGGGTACCGATAATCAGTCCAAACGTTTCCTTTCCTGTTTTAGCTTGTTTCTTCATAGTGTTTTCGTCTTTATTATTTATGATTTATTTTCTATTAACAGTATGTATGGCCTCTGTCCAACCAGCATAAAGGCGTTCACGTTCGTCACATGACATGGCTGGGAATATACGGTTGTCAGATGTGCGCAATGCAGCCACCTCATCCATATCCTTCCAAACCTTGCGTGCCAGACCATTCATAATCATAGCTCCCATTGCCGATGCCTCTTCTATATCAGAGCGATTGATGCATGCATCAAGCATGTCTGCCTGAAATTGCATCAAAAGTTGATTCTTTGTAGGTCCTCCGTCCACACGCAGCTCCTTTAAAGTTATTCCGGCTTGTTTTGTCATCAGGTCAATCAAATCTTTTATTTGATAAGCTATTGCCTCCAATGCAGCCCTACAGATATGTCCTTTCTCTGTAGCCAAAGTCATTCCACATATCATAGCCTTTGCCTGAGAGTTCCACCACGGAGCACCGAGACCTGCAAATGCCGGTACCATGTAAACTCCTCCGTTATCCGGAACTTCAAGAGCAAACTTCTCTATCTCCGCAGGACTTTCAATAAGATGCAGGTTGTCAGTCATCCATTTGATTGTCGCACCCGTACAATGAATATTTCCTTCAAAAGCATAGAAAATCTTGCCTTTTGCCGCAAAGCCAACTGAAGTTACGAGACCTTCGGGAGCAGCCACAGCGTTTTCGCCGATATTCACCATAACGGACGAACCTGTTCCATATGTTGCTTTACCCATACCAGCCTCAAAACACATCTGACCAGCCAAAGCACCATGTGAATCGCCAAGCATACCGGCAATAACAATAGGCTCATCAAAAACTCCCTCTACAGTTGTTTCACCAAATACAGAATCGCAAGGCATAGGCTTTGCCATCATATTGCGTGGTATTGTCAGCAAGTTGAGGAGTTCATCATCCCAGTCTAATGTATGGATATTAAACAACATTGTACGCGACGCATTGGTATAGTCTGTCACATGCTCCTTGCCACCTGTCAGTTTCCACACAAGCCATGTGTCAATCGTACCCATCAGAAGTTCCCCATTATCTGCAGCCTGACGTGCTCCCTGAACATTATCCAATATCCATTTGACACCACTGGCGGCAAAATATGGGTCAATGAGCAGTCCGCTACGCTCACGAATCAGGTCTGTATATCCACGCTCTCTCAATTCATTGCATATAGCTGCTCCACGCTGACACTGCCAAACCACGGCATTGTATACCGGCTTACCAGTAAAACGGTTCCAAACCACAGCCGTCTCACGCTGGTTTGTAATTGCCAAAGAATAAGATGCTTCGGCATCATCTACAGTCTTAACCACCTCACGTATGGCCTCGACCATATTATTATATATCTCCTCTGCATCATGCTCAACCCATCCCGGCTGAGGATAATATTGCTTATGGGCAACATTCTTACGACAGACCAACTGGCAATGCTCGTTAAAGAGCACTGCCTTTGTGGCTGACGTACTTTGATCAACGGTTATAATATATCTCATTTCAAAACCTTCTATAAGTTACTAAAGGCTTTTACTTCAAAAAGTCTTGAGCTGTAGCATAAATGCCTTCAGCATCTAACTTATAATAATGGAATATCTCCAATGGCTTGCCATGAATAGCGTTTTCGTCAGGAATACCAAGTATACGCATAGGAACAGGGCAATTCTGACTCACTGTTTCTGCAACAATTGCTCCCAAGCCACCATACATGCTATGCTCTTCTACTGTCATTATTCGTCCAGTCTCGCGTGCAGCCTTAACTATAGCCTCAGTATCAGCTGGTTTAAGAGTATGCATGTCGATGACACGAGTGCTTATACCCTCCTCTGCAAGGCGCTTTCCGGCCTGAAGAGCATGCCAAACTGTTTCACCAGTAGCAATAATTGTCAGGTCCTTACCATCCTGAAGCTGTATAGATTTTCCAATCTGATAATCAAAATTATTATCTTCATAAACATCAGGAACAGCATTACGGCCAACGCGAACATAAACAGGATGAGGATAATCTACAAGCTGCTCAACAAGTTTACGTGTCTGTCGTGCATCACAAGGAAGTACAACTTGCATGCCGGGGAATGTGCGCAGCACAGCAATATCATGCAAACTATGATGAGTGGCGCCCAAAGCTCCATATGCAACGCCACCACTTACGCCCAGAATCTTAACCGGTTGGCCTGAATAAGCCACGTCAACCTTTACCTGCTCAAGACTGCGTGCTACATAAAAGCATGCAGGACCACATACGAACACTTTTTTTCCGCATGAAGCCAAACCGGCAGAAATGCCAACAGCATCCTGCTCTGCAATACCGCACTCAACAAACTGCTCAGGCAATTCTTTTGCAAAATCTGTCAGAGTAACCGAGCCACGGGCATCGGTCGTTACGGCTACAATATTCTTATCTTTTTTACCAAGTTCAACCAGTGCATCGGTAAAACTTTTACGGCAAGCAACACTTTTTATTTCCATTGTTAACAATTCTTTTTAAGTTCTTCAATACGGTTAGTAATCTCAGCGATAGCTTTCTCATACTCCTCTGCCGTAGGCACGCCATGATGCCATTTCAGCACATTTTCCATGTATGAAACGTGGAAGCCCTTTGTTGTATGAAGCACAACCATGTGAGGCTTTCCGTTGTTATAATCTATCGATTCAAGGCAGTTAACAATAGCCTCAATATCATTGCCGTCAACATCATATACATCCCATCCGAAAGCCTTCCAGCGCTCGTTAAGAGACTCAAGTTTCATTACATTCTCAGTTGTGTCACTTATCTGCAAGCCGTTTCGGTCTATCATTGCAACAAGATTATCCAACTTATAATTGCTTCCGGCCATGGCTGCCTCATATATTGAGCCTTCGCCCTGCTCGCCGTCGCCCATAAGTACAAATGTACGATAAGGCTTCTTATCCATTTTTGCGGCAATGGCACAACCTACACCAATTGAAAGACCGTGACCTAATGCACCGCTGTTAAATTCTATACCCGGGACTTCAACCGTAGGATGACCTGCCAACACAGACAGATAATCGCCATAAGTGTCGACAAGTTCTTTTGTAATGAAACCTTTTGCCTCGAGCACACAATAAAGTGCTTCCACACAGTGACCCTTGCTCATAATGAAACGGTCGCGCCCTTCCATTTTCGGATTCTCAGGGTTTACGTTCATGACACGCATATACAATGCTGTCAATACATTCAAAGACGAGAGATCGCCGCCGATATGACCGGCTTTGGCTTTATATACGACCTCTAACAAACGTTTTCTGATTTCCTCGCATTTCAATGTCAACTCAGGAATGCTCATTAATTTGTCCATATTTATATTGGTATTATTAAAATATATCTACTTGTAAATGGTTTTCATAATGTAATTACAAATTTAAACATTATTTTTTATAAGCTATTGCAATGTAACAAAAAACAAAGCAGAATAACATAAAACAAGGATGTTTCAACCACCCTAAATATTCGACTGACTTTTCGTCAAATTGTACTATTACGGAACTGTTAAATTTATTCTATTTTCATTTAAAGCGCTCAGAATAGCCATGCTCAAAGCAAATACGACTAAAACATCAAAATTTTAGGCAAAACACCACTTATTCGTAATTATCTGAAAATCAATGTATTATATAATTCTGTATTTTGCATCAATGACAATACCGTCGTCATTAACGGCCTTTTACAAGATAAAAGGTCATCTTTTACATAATAAAAGAATGTATTTTGCTATAAAACTCAGCACATTTTAAGTAAGAAACAACTGATTTTTCAAAGTAAAATCAGTGAAAAAGGACGTAAAACTCAATAAAAGCCGCTTTACATTACGGCTTTTATTGAGAAAACACGGAACATTTTTTCTAGAACAGAAAAAAATAATGACAAAACTTTTTACTACTTATGCCATTAACAATTGTCCTATTTACGAACAACCGCATATGACCATTCAACATCATACGCCTTGAATAGGACAGCCTAATTTGCAACAAGATATCACAAGATGATGTTGAACAAGTAACCGGAGATAATTATAAATAACGTTATTGTCCCAAAGAAAATGCCGATGAGACGCCATGTCATAACTTTTTTAAGAAGTGTTGCTTCCGGCAAAGACAAGCCCACAACTGCCATCATAAAAGCAAGAGCCGTGCCCACAGGAATACCTTTTGCCACAAACACCTCAATAACAGGCACTATTCCTGCTGCATTGGCATACATGGGAACTGCAAACAGAACAGAAAGAGGAACAGAAAACCAGTTTGTCTCTGACATATACTGTTCAAAAAAGCCTTCTGGTACATAACCATGCATGAAAGCCCCAATGCCAATACCGATTACGACATAAATCAACACGCCCTTAACTATACCTAACGATTCTTTTACTATTATCGGCAAACGCTGCATGAATGGAGTATTGTCTCGTTCCCATGCATTAGAACCGGCGATGGAATTAAGTTGAATTTGCCTAACCCAATCGCTCAGATAACGCTCCAATCTCATTTTTCCCAGAATGTAACCGCCAATCATGCCAAGTAAAATGCCGCTTATTACATATATGGCAGTTATCCTTATGCCGAATGTTCCGATAAACATTGCTACAGCCACCTCATTTACCAATGGTGAGGTTATAAGATATGCAAAAGTAACCCCCAATGGTATTCCGCCCTTTACGAAGCCTATAAACAATGGTATTGACGAACAGGAACAGAATGGCGTTATTGCACCAAACAGCGAAGCGAAAAAATACTGCAAGCCATATAACTTACGAGAAACCAGATATTCGCGCAGACGCTCTATTGGAAAATATGCATTAATAATGCCCATGATTATACTAATCAGAAGCAACAGCAGCAATATTTTAATCGTATCATAAAAAAAGAAATTAACTGACGATCCCAATGCCGTACCTGCATTAAGACCAAACGCATCATACACAAGCCAATCTGCAAAACTTTGTATCATAATATCACATCTTTTATGTTTGTAAAAATACGAACAGAAAATATAAAAAAATACTATTCACACACGCAGCGGGGCAGTTCCGCTTTTTTATTTCTGTCAGATAAAATCTGGCAAAGGCATTTTTAATCTCGTCGCGCACTCTCCTAAATTCCGTCATAATAAAATTTACGTCACCCGACAATCTTGAAGGATCATCAAAACCGATATGCAACCTCTTGCCCACCCTGCCTTTAAATGCCGGACATGTTGCATCGGCATCGGAACATACTGTTATGACGTAATCCCAATACTCATCAAGATATTCCATCACATTCACAGGAATATGACTGCTTATGTCAACTCCGGCCTCTTTCATTACGGCCACAGCTTTCGAGTTTACCTGTTCAGCCGGCTTTGTTCCGGCTGAACGTACATAAAAACTGTCGTCAAACGACTGCAAGAAACCATGCGCAATTTGACTCCGGCAACTGTTTCCGGTACACAATATCAAAATTTTCATATCAAATTATACATCATCAAGCCATAATATATTCCGACAAATATAAACACAACTGCAACTATACGGCTGAACCATTTCTGAAAGACTTGCATTTTATTGTAGAATTTTCCTATTCCGGACACACTATAGGCTAATACCCATGCCGCCAGCATGACCGGCAAGCCTGTAGCCAGGGCATAGACAACGGGCAGGAAATAGCCCTCACCTTCCATAGCAGCCATAGGAATAAGCATACCAAAATAAAACAGTCCGCTTGTAGGACAAAATGCCATGGCAAATAATATCCCAAGAAGGAGGCTGCCCCATGCTCCTTTCAGCCTTTCAGTCCTTTCCGAGGCACTGAAGCCAAATTTCGGCAAATGAAGTTTGTCGCTAAAAAGCATAAACAAGCCGATTAAGACCAATGCTGGAGCAAGAAGCAGCTCGCCCCACTCGCTAACACCTTTTTGTATAAAAAACATGTCGGCTCCACGCTTAAGCAACACTATAAGTATTGCGCCAAGGACGGAATACGCAATCATACGGCCGGCTGTGTATAACAAACCATTCAAGAATATGCGATTACGGCTGTCAAGATTTTTACTGATAAAACCTATTGCAGTAATATTGGTTGCAAGAGGGCAAGGACTTACAGCTGTAAGCAGCCCAAGCAAAAATGCTGTAACAACAGGTATCTCGCTGCTATCAAGCAAGCTTTGCAAGTATTCCATACGTAAATACTATTTCAACAACTGATTAATCTTTTTCTTAAGCTCGGTTTTAAATTGTGCAGTATTATTTCTGGCATACTTAAAACCCATACGTGTCAGGTCGTTCCTTTTTTCTTTTCCGTTATTCCATCCGTTTACATATAACGAAGACCAGCTGACACGATATTTATCGGCTATCTTTTCGCCTTGAGGTGTAGAAATATCAACTTCTTTGAAACGCACCTTGCCGCTCTTGACAAACTTGGCAAAATCGTTATACACAACTTCTTTGGTGTATTTTTCAATAGCTCTACATGTCGGACATCGCTGTTTGCCATGAAAATAAATAACCTCAACATACTTGCCGGTTTGTGCAAAAGCCCATCCTGTAGACAAGAACATGCACAATAATGAAAGCAACACGAATTTCTTCATAATTTCAATATTCTTATTTTGTCAAAATTGTGCGTATCTCATCTTTAGTTATACGTCCTTTGGCTACAACTTTTCCATCAACAACCAAAGCAGGAAGACTCATGACGTTATATTCCATTATTTTCATCAAATCCTCCTCTTTCACTAAATCGGCTTTTAAGCCTAACTCATTAACAACCTGCTCTACCGCAGAATAAAGTGCTCTACAATTTGCACATCCAGTACCTAAAACTTTAATTTCCATTTTACAATATTTATTAGTTAAACGTTATTCGCAAAACAACGAACATAAGACATAAAAAGAGAAGGTTGTCAGTCGCAACACCCTTCTGCTTTACATATGCATTGCCCAAAAAATTCTGAGAATAAGGCTTTAGCCAAATTCCAATTCTCATTATTAATACAATATTTCACTTTAGGAGCCTCTACCTCACCCTGTATCAGACCGGCATCTTTAAGTTCCTTTAGATGCTGAGAAACAGTAGCCTTTGCAATAGGAAGCTCTTCATTAATGTCACCAAAATAGCAAGTTTTTTGCTTTGCCAAGAAATTCATTATGGCAATACGTGCCGGATGGCCCAATGCTTTTGCAAATCTGGCAAGCCTTTCCTGCTTTATTGTATAATCCCTTTTTTCATCCATATAATCAAATATTGTTCGCAAATATACGAACATATTTTTAAATCAACAAATATTATTATATTTTTTTTACCAAATGGCTTTAAAAAAAGAATAATGACGGAAAGCAGAACAAAGTCTATATTCCCCGCCATTATTCTTTTCTGGCACATTCAGAATAAAACTATCTAAATATGCACGAAAGTTTATATTCCTTATCTGTTCTTATTTTTAATATACCAAGTATGCGTAAACAGCAGATACATCAGCATGGCCATACACAATATTGTCAATGCCACAATGTACATAGCACTAATGTCATTATAGAAAAAATAATATCCCAAAAATATTCCTAAAGAAATACCAAATTCCCATGACAAGAAAAACGTGCTTTGCGACGTTCCACGCTGACAATGAAGGCTTAATTTCAAAAAGAACAAAAGAAAACGTGCTCCAATTATGCCAATTCCACATCCCAACAATGTTGGCGAAATTAAATTAATCGCATTCCTGTCACCCGAAAAATACATCAGGCACGCTGCCATCATCAGCAATATTCCGGTGACAACCTCACTCTTTAATTCTGCATTTACGAACACAAAACGCTGCGACAACATAGCAAGAATAAATCCCGCCATCAGCATGGCGTAAAAAGTGGACGTATGTTCTGCGGATAGAAACAACCCTACGACAACGGCAACCAATGAAAGATTTAGAAACAGCCATTTGCCTTGAGGAAGAAAGAATCTATCTAATGAAACCTTACATATCACATCTTCAGGTGCTCTGAACGGAAACTTCACCGATAATATCAAAAACGTTGACAATAAGCACAATACAGCAGAAATTAAAGTAATAGTGCTAACGCTCAACATTGGCATGAGTAATATCGATATTAATGGTCCGACAGATAATGCCAATCTGGAAAACCAAGCAGAAGAGTGATTTGCTTCTGTACGTTGGAAAGACTCGCATGTATCAATTATTAATGTACTGGACAATACCATCTGAGCTAAGCCAAAGGCGGCTCCCTGAATAAACCGAAGTACAGGAATCAGTATGTATCCCTCTATCTGAAATACATGCCCACGCTGTATGTAGTAAAGTGCGCAAAAACATATGACCAATACCCAAATTGATCTGATACATACAAGATTTCTGCGATACTTCTGCACAAGATAGGAACAAAAAAAGCCAAGAGAAAAAACTCCCAGACCAAATATTCCTAATGACACTGCTACTACACCAGGCGAAAATCCGGCATCCTTTATCATCCATATTGGCAATAAGGGTATTTGGATATAAACGGCAACGGTCAATAACAAATTGGCTACGGCCATTAGCCAAAAATCCTTATGCCAAAGCTTTACATGTACTGGAGTATTTTGTGTGTACATTAATAAGATTCGTTTTCATTCGGGAAGGAGCAATCTTTCACGTCAGTGATGTATTGTCCTATTGCATCAGTCATGATGCTATTAAGATCTGCATATCTACGTAAGAAACGAGGATTAAATCCTTTTGTTTTACCTAACATGTCATCAACAACAAGGATCTGACCGTCAGTGCCATTTCCTGCACCAATACCAATTGTAGGTATATGAATTTCCTTTGAAACTTCTGTAGCTAAAACAGATGGAACCTTTTCAAGAACCAAGGCAAAACATCCTGCCTCAGAAAGCAACTTGGCATCTGAAAGCAATTTATTAGCCTCTGCATCATCTTTAGCACGTACAGCATAAGTGCCAAACTTGTTGATGCTCTGTGGTGTCAGACCGAGATGGCCCATTACAGGAATTCCGGCATCAAGTATACCTTTTATCGTGTCTATAATTTCAGCACCACCTTCAAGCTTTAAAGCATCGCATCCGCTTTCCTTCATTATGCGGATAGCATTCTTTATGCCTTCCTTGCGGTCAACCTGATAACTGCCGAACGGCATGTCACATACAACTAAAGCACGACTAACTCCGCGTACAACAGATTTTGCATGATAAATCATCTGATCTATTGTTATAGGCAACGTAGTTCCGTTACCAGCCATAACATTTGAAGCTGAGTCACCAATCAATATTCCATCAATACCGGCTCCGTCTACAATGCTTGCTGTCGTAAAATCATAAGATGTCAGCATAGATATTTTTTCTCCACGCTGCTTCATCTCAATAAAACGATGGGTTGTTACCTTACGGGTGTCGTTAACCAAATATCCTGTCATATTTATCTTTTATTTGATATGTTTTGAGTATTTACAATTAAACCCCTATCTTAAAATTGGCTGCAAAATTAATGCTTTTAAATTAAGTTACACAATATTTTGCATAAATTTTGATAATTAAGCCCTTTGAAATCAGATATGACATAATCGGAATATGGAGAAATCGACTCTTTTGTATTTGTTGTAGCCAATCCTACAACCATCATTTGTGCGGCCCTTCCCGATTTCAATCCGTTAAAACTATCTTCAAAAACAACACATTCATCATTTGACAGACCAAAGTGTTTTGCACCTTTTAAATAACAATCAGGATCTGGCTTGCTTCTCTCAAAATCCTCAGAAGTAAGTATAATATCAAATAATGATTTAAATTCTGGTCTTGACTCATACACTGAATTCATTTTCATTATATTAGAACTGGTAACTACCGCTGTCTTTATATTATTCTCCTTAAGATCCTTGATAAAATCAATAAATCCGTCTACATACTCGAACTTCATTGTATGCTCAAATTCATCGAGTCGCTTTACTATTTCAGACTGTTCTTTCTCCATTCCAGCAAAATACTTATCAAATATTTGCACAAGAGTTTGTCCTTTGATGGTATATTCCAATCCTGGTTTATCCGGATGATATAAACGGCACTGATTGCCCCAGAAAATAGTATACTGGTCCTCTGTATTAAAGACAACACCATCTAAATCAAAAAGTGCTGCACGAATCTGTTTACTTGCCATAACTAATATAATTTTACGGCTGCAAAATTAATCAATTTATAAAATAAAACAGAAATTATTTGTGGTTTTCCTTGGTTTGATTTAATTTTGCAATTAAATAGTGATAAAATGAGAAGATTAATAATTTCCTTATGCTTTGTTTTTTCCGTATTATCAATGATTTGTTCATGCGGAGGCACATCTAGTTCCAATAAGAGTGGAACGGACAGCATCATGTTTGACAGTATCAAAATGGATTCTACCGTATTTCTTACAGAAGATACGGCAGGTCCACGATGCCATATCAGTTTATGTCTCACTTATGCAAAAGGGAAAAACGCTGAATATATAAACGATTCTATTATAAGATCTGGAGTATTGTGTCCTGACTACTTTTCTATAACACCACAGAAAATATCTGTACCTGAAGCTGCAGATTCTTTTATGACAAGGTATCTGAATGATTATAAGGTTGATTATGGTAGTTTATATAAAGCAGACAAAACTCATGGCAGTTCATACAATTGTGAATATATTGTCAAAACATATGTCAGCCAAGAGGCTGAAGATTACTATACCTATATAGCAAACATTTATAGTTATGGTGGCGGTGCTCATGGGAGTTCTGTTATAATAACAAAGAACATAGATAAAAAAAGCGGTAAAATTGTTTCATTAAAAGACCTTTTTGTACCTGGTTATGAAATTGAGCTGAATGATTTGATTGTAAAAAATCTATGTAAGACATATAATGTGAAAAATTTGAATGAACTTAACGAAAAAAGCATCTTTATGGGTATAGATGTTTACCCTTCAGATAATTTTATAATTAATGATGATGGAATAACTTTCATTTATTCGCCTGACGAAATTGCATATCATGCAGCAGGAGAAATTAGAGTTGATATTAGTAATTCTGAATTGGAAAATCTTTTTAAGAAGAAATAATGCCTAATGGAGACAATATTAAAATATTTCAGCAAACTTACAGATGCTCAAAAGCAGCAGTTTGAAGCATTGTATGATTTATATCACGACTGGAACAATAAAATAAATGTTATATCAAGAAAAGACATTGATTCTTTATATGAACATCATGTTTTACATTCCCTGGCAATAGCTAATGCGATAAAATTCAGACCTGGAACAAAAGTATTAGATTTTGGTACCGGAGGCGGATTTCCTGGTATTCCTCTTGCAATAATGTTTCCTGAAACTCAATTCAAACTAATAGACGGTACAGGGAAAAAAATATTGGTTGTAAATGAAGTCTCAAAAGCTATCGGGCTGAAGAACTGCGAAGCTGAACAAATAAGAGGTGAAAACGAGCAGGGTAAATATGATTTTGTCGTTAGCAGGGCTGTTATGCAATTGCCTGATTTAATACGCATAATAAAGAAAAATATAAGTAATAATCAGCGTAATTCTATGCCCAATGGCATATTCTGCCTCAAAGGAGGAGACGTCTCTAATGAGATAAGCAAGTTTAAGCATATTGCAGAAGTTACAGATATAAGCAAAATGTTTAATGAAGAATGGTTTAAGAATAAATATCTTATTTACGTTCCACTTTAAGTTATATTAAATGCAATGCTGAACATACAAAGAATCGTATGTAACATGTTTCAAGAAAACTGTTACATTGTAAGCGATGACACCAAAGAATGTGTTATCATTGATTGTGGTGCTTTTTATGAAGAAGAGAAAAAGGAAATTACAAATTATATAAGAGACAACCAACTCATTCCAAAACATCTGCTTTGTACACATGCACATATTGATCATAATTTTGGGAATTATGCTATATATAAAGAATTTGGGCTTAAACCGGAAGTATGCATTAATGATAAAATATTGATTCATAAATTAAAAGAACAAGCCTATACTTTTATCGGATTAACTTACAACGAAGAAATCCCTGAAGTTGAAAAATATTTAAAAGAAGCAGATACAATTTCATTTGGTACACATTGTTTCAGCATACTGCAAACCCCAGGCCATACGCCCGGTTCCGTATTGTTTTATTGTAAAGATGAATCTATAGCATTTTCTGGAGATACCTTATTTAGAATGAGTATAGGCAGGACAGACTTTGAATTTGGTAGTTATAATGAAATAATAAATAGTTTAAAGAAAATTGCCTCGTCTCTCCCTGCAGAAACAATAATACTTCCTGGGCATGGCGACAAGACAACACTCAAAGACGAGATAACATATAACCCATATTTTAAATAAATATTTAAACAACGTAATGACAATTAAACCGGAAAAGATTATATTAGGCATAGACCCCGGAACAAATATAATGGGATATGGGTTGCTCAAAGTTAATGGCAACAAAGCTTCTATGATGGCTATGGGCGTCATAGATATGAGAAAAATTCATGACCCATATCTAAGACTAGGACGCATCTTCGACCGAGTGAGTAGTCTTATAAAAGAATTTTTACCTGACGAAATGGCGATTGAAGCACCTTTTTTCGGTAAAAACATACAATCGATGCTCAAACTTGGCAGAGCACAAGGAGTTGCTATTGCAGCAGCGATACACTACGATATTCCAATACACGAATATGCCCCATTAAAAATTAAAATGGCAATAACAGGACAGGGGCTTGCCTCAAAAGAACAAGTTGCTGGTATGCTCAAACGTTTATTAAATATAAAAGAAGAAGAATTGACCCCATTTATGGATGCAACAGATGCATTGGCTGCTGCATATTGTCATTTCCTGCAGTCTAACGCCCCAACTACAAGCCATACATATAGAAGTTGGAAAGATTTTATAAACAAGAATAAAGAAAAAATACATGCCTAAAAGAAGAGATTTACTTTTCTCATAAGCAAATATAATAAAAGAAATAGTAAACACACGTTTTAATTCAGTAAACCACATTTGTCCTTTTTAGAAAGAAGATTAAACTGCTTATCAATGTCGATAAATTAAGATTCTAACAATTCTATAACAATATCAGTGGTAAGCTTTTTCTAATTCGCATCTCAAAATCAATAATCTATTTCAGCCGATATTTCAACATGCAGATTATCATAGTTGCAATAATACTCATCTCCGGTATCGTATATATTGGTATAAAAATATATCGAACATTTACCCACAATAATGGTCCATGTACAGGATGTCCTCTTAGTGATGCATGTTCAAAAGGAAAAAAGAAAGACAATTGTAAATCATCCGAAAATCAAATAACATAAAATATTAGACTATAATTTTAAGTTTTAATTCAAGAAAAACATTATATATAATTTCGATGGTATATGGAATAATTGAAATTATGCAATAAATTATATCCTAACAAAACGATACCGCACACGTTTTTTATTATAAAATAGATAGTATCTTAATGATAGCAAAATTGAGACTTGCCACAAATTAAATGACAAGTCTCAATCCTTTGTTCATCATAATATAATTGTCAAATATTATTTTTCAGTATCAGGAGTCTTCGAGGCGACCCTTTTTGTTGATGTTCTCTTTGCTGCTGGTTTTGCAGATTTTGCCTTTTCCATCTTCACCTTTAATTTTTCTTCAGCAGCCTGCATCTTTTCAACTTTGGCTTTTAGGCGTACAATTTCTTTATCCTTCATTTCGATTTCATCACCTTGATTCTTTATGGTTGTAAGTAAAGAATTAAGTTCTTCATTGTCAATCTCCTCTGGATAAAGTGTATTCACACGATTCATGAAATCACCTAATATATTCATATAATTTGTAAAGGCATCAAAAGGAGAACTATAGATACCTCTATCTAAACCAACATTTGATGGTTTGGTTGTCATAAATCGGAAATTATTGCTTGCCTGTAAGTAATCCCAATCCTGGTTAATGCGCGGATCATTTGCAATCCTGACACGATCTGCAACACTATATAATTTGTTAAATGCTTCTCTTTGCATCGGATTTCCGAGCCAGCAACTTACGTCACGCTCCTCGTCTACCCAAGATAAAGTGTCGGGAACATCCAAATCGCCAACACTATTCATCTTTAAACAAATTTCTGTCGGTGTAGAGAAATTGATGCCTCTAGCTTTTGCACATGCTGGCAATGCTTTTATAAACTCAAGTATATTTGAAGATAATGGTTGAGCAATTCCTATAGCAGAAAGCTCCATAAAAATATTAATTATTTGTTCATTTTCCGGAAGAGATGCAATTCGGTCCATATAATTGTCAGCAAACAAAGGATACCCATCCCATTCACTGTTATTAAAACGTAAACTTACATCATCACTAAGTTCAATATCTCTTAATAACAGTTTAAGATTTGGAGCCATCGGACAATTATAAACATAATGTGGAGACTTCCATCCCAAAACATGTTTTGCACCTTCAGTAAGCATTCCCTTGAATCCCATCGCTGCCGCTTGTGCACCAATAGAATCTGTATAAATCAGAGAAGAGTTACGCAACACTGTAGGTTTCTTACCAAAATATTCCTGCATTTTTGCAGCTTGTTTCTTAACATCATCTGCAAATGTCTCTTCGTTGACAAGAGAAGACAAACCATGCGAATATGGTTCTGCGAGAAATTCTACACACCCAGTGTCATTTAATTCTTGCAATTTGGTTATTACCTGAGGAGCATGCATCTCCAACTGCTCTAAACCTACGCCAGAAATAGAAAATGCAAGTTTAAAATATTTTCCATTATCACGAATCATTTCTTGAAATGCATTTAATGCAGGCATATATGAGCGCTCCGCGATATCACTTATACTACGCTCATTTTCAAAATCATCATAATAATAATGGTCAGTTCCTATATCAAAGAAACGATAACGTTTTAAATGAATAATTTGATGTATTTCAAAATATAGGCATATTGTTTTCATAGCAAAAGTCTTTTTTATTTGTATTTGTCTTAAATATTATTTGTTGTATATGATTATCTGTACCCTAAAGTACGTTCATAAAGTTCACGTATCCATAAACCAACTTTCTCCCACGTAATTTCGTCAACTTCACGCTTACCCTCACTTTGCAGATATTTAAACAGGCTTTCATTGTGGCAGATTGAATAAATTGAATCTGCAAGTGCATGGATATCCCAATAATCAACTTTAATACAATTGGTCAGTATTTCAGCACATCCACTTTGCTTTGATATAATAGTTGGAGTACCGCATTGCATGGCCTCCAGCGGAGATATTCCAAAGGGTTCACTAACAGACGGCATTACATATACATCAGAATCTTTAAGGCATTCATAAACTTGCTTGCCACGCATAAAACCGGGAAAATGGAAACGGTCAGCAATACCACGTTCAGCTGCAAGATATATCATTGCATCCAACATGTCACCACTTCCAGCCATGCAAAAACGCACATTTCTTGTACGATGTAATACCATATTTGCAGCTTCAACAAAATACTCAGGTCCTTTTTGCATTGTTATTCGTCCCAAGAAAGTCACAACTTTTTCCTTATTCGTATGATCTGGACGCGGGATATCTTGTAATTCCTGACGCAATGGATATACAGCATTATGTACAGTAAAGCATTTACGTGGGTCTTGATGATACTGATTAATCACAGTTTGACGTGTGAGTTCACTAACACACATTATACAATCAGCATTATCCATACCATCTTTCTCTATAGAATAAACAGTAGGATTCACCTTGCCACGGCTACGGTCAAAATCCGTTGCATGAACATGTATACACAAAGGCTTTCCACTAATCTTTTTTGCATGTATTCCAGCCGGATATGTAAGCCAATCATGTGCATGTATAATATCAAACTCCTGTTGACGTGCAACGACGCCAGCAACAATTGAATAATTGTTTATTTCACTATGAAGATTGTCTTGATATTTACCGGAAAATTCAATACAACCAAGGTCATTTACCAACATGTAATTGAAATCAGCATATATGTGATCCCGCATTTTGTAGTACAAATCCGGATCCATTATATTACCGACACGTTCTTTCACATAATCATAATTTACATCACGATAAACTACAGGAACGGCATTCATTGCAATAACATTCAAGAAACTGCGATCTTCATCACCCCATGGTTTAGGAAGACAAAATGTTATTTCAACGTCTCCCTGAGCAGCCAAACCTTTAGTTATACCATAACTTGCAGTTCCAAGACCTCCCAAAATATGAGGAGGATATTCCCAACCAAACATTAAAACTTTCATTATAGTCCCTCCTCGATTATTTTACATATGAATATTTTTCCAAAAGATTTAAAGTACGAAGAATTTCAGCGACATTCATAGCATAAGATATCGCTCCTCTAGCCTTGAATGGCGGATTACCATCGAATAGTTCCGGAATAGTTCCTAGACAATTAATAATCATCTCATCCTCGTATCCAACCATCTGCCTTTCAATAAAACTTAATCTTGTACGTTTATATAGCTTTAGACAAGCCTCCATATAGAATCCGCCAAGCCAAGGCCATGCTGTGCCCTGATAATAAGAGTAATCACGATTTGCTCCTGAACATACAGGACTATAACCTCCGCTTTTAGGCGAAAGCGAACGTAATCCTTTAGGAGTTAACAATTCACGTGTACAAATATCCAAAACACTTTTTTTCTGTTCTGGTGATAAAGGAGAATAATCAAAAGCAACCGGGAATATCATGTTCGGGCGCACACTCCAATCCATCATATTGCCATCCACATAATCAAACAGATATCCATAATCATTCAAGAATGTCCTTACGAATGATTGTTTACATGATTCTGCCAAGTCTTCCCATTGGTTAGCTTTTGTCTCATTGTTATTCTGATTTGCTAATTTAGCTCCGAACTTAAGTGCATTAAACCATAGAGCATTAAATTCCACGATATAACCAGATCTTGGTACAACCGGCTTACCATTAACAATAGAGTTCATCCATGTTATCGGCTTATCATGGCCATTTGCATAAAGAAGACCATTAGTGTCGAGACGCAAATTTGGATGTTTGCCGTCTATGATATAACATATAATATCACTTATCAACTTACCATACATGCTTATGCATTTTTCGTCACCGGCAGACTTTGCATATTGCTGTATAGCCCAAATTGCCCATAACATAACATCCGGCTGATCTATCTCCGTAATTTTAACTGTAAGTGGCTTGTTTTGCATAAACTCTCTCAACCCCTTTTCTGCCGTTTTCATAACAAGTTCAAAATAATCTTGCTCGTCTATTGAAAGGGTTAGTCCAGGAAGAGATATAAATGTATCACGAGCTCGGCATTTAAACCACGGATATCCAGCAAGAAGATACCTCTCTGTCTTATTGGCACTATTATGAAACTGATGGGCCGCATTCACTAAACAATGGAAGAAATTGTCACGCGGAGAACGGTCATCTACTTCTTTGTCAAAAAGGTGCTTCATTGTACTTGTTTTAATTTCTGAAGTTGAAGCTGCAAATACAATACTTTCACCTTTCTTTATGTTCATCTCAAAATACCCGGGGACATATAAGTCTTCAACATAAGAATAGCCGCGTTCTTGCTCTTTCGGATATTCGATGCCACGATACCAATCAGGGACAAAAACAAATTCATTTGCCTTGCTAAACTGCATATAGAGATCAGGATAACCTGCATACATACAAGTTTTAATACCATTGTCAACCATCTGAAAGTCGCGGCTGGCTGTATTGTTCTCATGCGTGCATTGGTTAACACTTCTAAATGCCATGAAAGGCTTGAATCTTAAGGTTGTTTCACTATGTGCATCCAACAATGTATAACGTATCAAGATACGATGCTCGTAATGCTGAAAAACAACTTCTTTTTTCAAGAGAACTCCTCCAACACGATAAATTGTTGTAGGCACCTTTTCACAATAAAATTCACGAATGTATTTATGCCCTTTTGGACTAAAGTTATTACCTTGATACTTATGCAGTCCTAAATTGAACTCAGCACCATGCTGAACCACAGTAACGTCTAACGATGAAAGCAAAACATGATTATCATCATCTAGTTCCGGAACAGGAACAACAAGTAAACCATGATACTTACGAGTGTTACAATCCACAATTGTAGAACATGAATAAGCCCCTGAACGGTTTGTACGCAGCAACTCTCTTGAAAGAGATTCTTCAAGATTAGTCATAAGAGCTTTTTCGAATCGAAGATAACTCATAGTTGTATATATATAAGATTTAAAGTTTGCATTTCTTAAATCATTTTGAGACCAATTGATCCTATCATCTCAAAAGACAGTTCAAAAGTACTAAAATTATTTTTAAAACAAGAACAAATTCTATTTTTTTTAATTGAATAAGCCTACTTATAAACAATTCATCATTAAGGATTCTATTTTATAGGCGTATTCTCATAAAATATATCTGTGATTAACAGATTTCACGTCAACTTTACTTTCAAAATTGAGTAAAGTTATTAAATATAAAAGTAATTTTATGTACCATTTAAATATATATACTACGGAGATATAAACCGCATCTTATATACATAAAACTACACTATTTAAAAAACTTCTTTACAGAAGATTGTCTTCACAAGGGCTGCATTATATATTTGAAAATATTTTCTTGCAAATATTTTCAAAACCTATTAAATTAGCAGGTCTCAAAATCTGATAATACCACAAATATTTAAAATGTCTTTTATTTCTACCCATTTTAGATAGAAATAAAAGACATTTAACCTAATACTATATTAGAACGTACTCGGCTTAATGTTTCGGGAGTCATCTGCAAATAGCTTGCAATATAAACCAATGGGGCACGAAGTGTTACTTGCGTAGCCAGTTTACACATTTTGCGATATCTGTCTTGCGCAGTTTCAAACCTAAGTAAATCTGCATGTATCTGTGAGAGGATTAATGACTCCTCCAATATTTTCCTATACAATATTTGTATATTCACATTATGCAGAGCAACTTCCTCCAAACGCGCTTTTGGTAAAGCATATATCAATACAGGCTCCAAAGCCTCCACTTGCAGACTCGTAGGTTCTTCTTTAAAAAGGCTTTCTATACACATAACGATATTGCCCTCAACTGCCATATGCTCTGTAACTTCTTTACCTTTTTTAAAATAGAATTGCCTGACAAGCCCCTTCTCTATATAGTAAATGTGCTTACATATCTCGCCCTCACTTAGAATCATCTGCCCCTTTGCAAATTTCATCGGCACAAGGATATTCTCTAATATGTCTAGCTCATCATGAGTCATCGTACTATATTTACGCGCAAGCTCACGTGCAATGTCCCGTGTTGTTTTCAATACTTCCTTCATTGTGTCCTCCTTCTTCTTGATTAAGATTAATCCAATTTCAATACTGCAAGAAAAGCCTTCTGGGGTACTTCGACATTACCGATTTGCTTCATTCTCTTCTTTCCTTTCTTCTGCTTTTCAAGAAGTTTACGCTTACGGCTGACATCTCCTCCATAACACTTTGCTGTTACGTCTTTTCTGACACATTTAATTGTTTCTCTTGCTATTATTTTTGCTCCGATAGCAGCCTGAATTGCAATATCAAATTGCTGACGCGGAATCAGCTCCTTCAACTTTTCACACATACGTCGCCCAAATGTTGCAGCATTATCCTGATGAGTTAAAGTAGACAAGGCGTCTACAGGTTCACCATTCAACAATATGTCAAGTTTGGCAAGTTTTGAAGGACGGAAGCAGTCAACATGATAATCAAAAGACGCATAACCCTTTGATACACTTTTTAATTTATCATAAAAGTCTATGACGATTTCGCCCAAAGGAATCATAAAATGAAGTTCAACTCTATTGCCACTAACATATTCTTGATTTATGAGCTCACCTCGCTTGTCAAGACACAATTTCATTATCGGGCCAATGAAATTAGAACTTGTTATTATTGAGGCTCTGATATATGGCTCTTCTATATGGTCTATCAATGTACTGTCAGGTAGTCCTGACGGATTATGTACTTCTTTAACATTGCCGTGCTTATCATAAACCATATAAGAAACGTTCGGCACTGTTGTTATCACATCCATATCAAACTCACGGTCAAGACGCTCCTGAACTATCTCCATATGAAGAAGTCCCAAGAAGCCGCATCTGAAGCCGAAGCCTAACGCTACAGACGATTCCGGTGAGAAAGTCAAAGACGCATCATTAAGCTGCAACTTCTCTAATGATGCTCTCAAATTTTCATAATCCGACGGGTCTATAGGATAAACGCCAGCAAACACCATTGGTTTCACTTCTTGGAATCCAGAGATAGCTTTCTCACATGGACGTGCCACATGCGTAATAGTATCACCGACCTTAACCTCCTTACTGTCTTTTATACCGCTGATAATGTATCCGACATCTCCAGTTGACAGCCTTTGTCGCGGAATCATATCCATTTTTAATACGCCAACTTCGTCAGCAGTATACTCCATTCCGGTATTGTAAAACTTAACTTTATCACCTTTTGCTATACTGCCATTTTCAATCTTGAAATAAGCAATAATTCCCCTGAAAGAATTGAATACAGAATCAAAAATAAGAGCCTGTAGAGGGGCATCAGGATTACCTGACGGATGAGGAATACGTTCTACAACTGCATTAAGAATTTCCGGAATACCTTCACCGGTTTTTCCTGACGCACGAATTATTTCCGTTCTGTCACAACCCAACAAGTCTACAATTTCATCTTCAACTTCGTCGGGCATAGCAGAAGGCATATCTATTTTGTTTATAACAGGAATAATTTCCAAATCATGCTCTAACGCCATGTAAAGGTTACTAATAGTTTGAGCCTGAACACCCTGAGTTGCATCAACAACCAGCAAGGCTCCTTCACATGCAGCTATACTACGTGAAACTTCATAAGAGAAATCGACATGCCCCGGAGTGTCAATAAGATTAAGTATGTATTTTTCTCCGTTCAGCTCATACTCCATTTGTATTGCATGGCTTTTGATTGTTATTCCACGTTCACGCTCTAGATCCATATCATCAAGCATCTGACCTTCTGTTATCTGAATGGTTTTTGTATACTCAAGAAGTCGGTCAGCTATAGTTGATTTTCCGTGGTCAATATGTGCGATTATACAGAAGTTTCTTATTTCGTTCATCAGTAATTTATTTTTGGAACGCAAATATACAAAAAAATGCATTTCGTTCCTAATAAATTAGCCGTTTTTATGAATAAAATAAAAAAAACAATATACATTGGTTCTTATCAAAAGATATTAATTACTTTTGCAAACAAAATAAAGAGGATTTATGAAAAAGTATTTGTTTATTCCATTTGTTGCCGTCTTTCTGGCCTCATGCCATGAAAGCCTCGAGGAAAGGGCCGAGCGTGAAGCCAAAGAGTTTACCAAAAAGAATTGTCCCATGAAAGTATCTGAATATGTCACAAACGATAGTATGACATACGAAAAAGACTCCCGCACGATACACTATTATTACTCAATAAAGGGCAAGGCTGATACAACTGCATTAGACAAGAAGCAGGCGAAAGCAGAACTTATAAAAGGAATAAAAGATGCAACAGGAATACGCAACTATAAAGAAAATGGTTTCAACTTTGCATACACTTACTATTCAACGAAGAACAAAGGCCAAATACTATTGGATGTAAAAATAACTCCAAAAGAATACAATACCAAATAGAATCAAACCTGATATATAATTTTGCCGTTAACCCAAGTTCTAAGTACATTTGGATTAACGGCAAAAAAATTGACTATTTTTTACTTATAAAGTTCATCAATAGCCCTACAAAGCTGATCAGGACAACTTGTCGCCTTATAACCACAACGTATTCCGTCTAACCGGGCTTTAACATCGTTGACATTCATCCCTCTTACCAAGGAACATATTCCCTGTAAGTTTCCGTTGCAGCCGCCTTCAAAGCTAACGTCTACTATGCAGTCATTATCATCAACCTTTAGATTAATCATCTGGCTGCAAGTGCCTGAAGTCTTATAAGATATACTTTTCATTATTACAAAAAGTCAAGGAATGATTATTCCGGTTTCATGTTTGTATAAACGTTCTGAACATCGTCATCATCCTCAAGCAGCTCAACCATCTTATCGATAGTTTCACGCTCTTCCGGTGTAACGTCTTTCAGGTCGTTAGGTATGCGTGTAAACTCAGCACCGGTAACTTCAAAGCCATTCTCTTCAAGGTGTTTCTGAATTTCACCGAAACATTTCGGATCGCCATAGATGGTTATTTCACCTGATTCCTCATCTGTGTCGTATTCGTCATCAACACCATAATCGATAAGATCAAGTATCAGCTCATCCATTTCAACACCATCCTTTTTCTTGAATGTGAACACACATTTATGATCAAAAAGGAAAGACAGACTTCCCATTGTGCCGAGGTTACCGCTGAATTTATTAAATATAGCTCTTACGTTTCCTACCGTACGTGTTGTGTTGTCTGTGGCAGCATCAACGAATATGGCTATTCCGTGAGGACCATATCCCTCATATGTAACCTCCTTATAATCACTCTGATCCTTACCCATAGCGTTTTTGATTGCACGCTTAACATTCTCAAGCGGCATATTCTCACGCTTAGCGTTAAGAATGATAGAACGAAGATGAGGATTGTTGTCCGGATCCGGTCCACCTGCTTTCACAGCTATAGCTATCTGCTTACCAATTTTTGTAAATGTTCTGGCCATGTGGCCCCATCTCTTTAATTTCGTAGCTTTACGATACTCAAACGCTCTTCCCATTATATCTATATTTTAATATTCAACAAAAGTTTTATCTAAGTTCGGCTTTAAGCTCTTTCTTCAAGTTAGCTATAATCTTTGTCATTATAGCATCTATCTGCTTGTCGTTCAATGTCTTGCTTTCATCTTGCAGGATAAAGTTGACGGCATAGCTCTTTTTGCCTTCCGGAAGATTCTTACCTTCATAAACATCGAAAAGGTCAACTTCCTTAAGGAATTTCTTTTCAGACTGATATGCAATACGCTCAATTGCTTCAAACTTTACATCCTTATCGAGCAACAAAGCCAGGTCACGGCTCACAGCAGGATATTTGCTTATCTCGCGGAAGCTTATTGTCGATTTTCTTACAGCCTTTGTAACAGCAGTCCAATTGATATCTGCATAATAAACCTCGTTCTCTATGCCCATAGCCTTTTGCAGCTTCTTGCATATAATGCCTAACTCTGCCAGAAGTTTGCCTCCACGATTCATGACAGAAAGTCCCTTATGGTAAATATTATTAGAACTCTCCTTGAAAACAACGCTTCCCAATGGCAAACCAATACGGCGGAATATATTCAACACATGAGCTTTAAGTTCAAAGAACGAAGATTCTTCATCTGCATGAATCCAGCTTCCTGACACTCGCTTACCTGTTATCCATAGTCCAAGATGTGTTTCTTCCTTATAAGCCTGCATTGGATTGTCATTGTTCTTCTTTTCGGGAGAATAATGATAAACATTGCCGAACTCGAAGAATTTAAGATCAGGATTCTTTCTGTTTGCATTGTATGCTATGCTCTCCAAACCGCCGAAAAGCAATGTTCCTCTTAAAACATTCAGGTCAGAACTCAGCGGATTCATAATCTTAACAAGATTTTCCTGACTATAACAATTAAGGTCTGTATAATATGCAGCCTTTGTCAGAGAATTGTTAAGAATCTCGTTAAAGCCATCACCTACGAGCTGTTCGCCTATAAGGTTTTCAAGCTTATGCTTGTTGTCTTCATCGCCCTTAATAACCAATGAGCTTTTAAGCTGTGTAGAGATTTCCACATTATTATAACCATATATTCGGAGGATGTCCTCAACAACGTCACATGGACGCTGAACATCAACACGATATGGCGGCACGCACAGTTCAAGCCCTTCAGAAGTTTCGCTTTCTATCTTCATTTCAAGGCTTGTAACAATGCTTTTAACTGTTTCTGCAGGTATTTCCTTTCCAACAAGGCTATTGACATAGTCATAATTCAATGACACCTTGAAGTCCTGTATTGGCTCCGGATAAACATCCTTTATCTCCATTGAAACCTTACCACCGGCAAGTTCCTTACACATTATGGCGGCTTGTTTCAAAGCATAAATTACTCCATTGGGATCAATACCACGTTCAAATCTGAACGACGCATCAGTGCTAAGTCCATGACGGCGCGCGCTCTTTCTAATCCATGTCGGATGGAAATATGCACTCTCAAGAACTACATTTGTAGTTGAATCATATGTACCACTACCCTTTCCACCAAACACACCGGCTATACACATGGCATCTTCCTCGTTGCATATCGCGAGGTCATGATTGCTCAGCTTGTGCTCCTCGCCGTCCAGCGTAACAAATGGCGTGCCTTCCGGCATTGTCTTAACGACAATATGATGTCCTTTAACCATGTCCGCATCAAAGCAGTGCAGCGGCTGTCCATAGGCCATCATGATGTAGTTTGTAATGTCAACTATATTATTTATCGGTCTCAGACCAATTGTGCGTAATTTATTCTGAAGCCACTCAGGACTTTCCTTTACGTCACATCCAGTAATACTTACACATGCATAACGCTTGCAGGCCTCGTTGTTTTCAATGGTTACTTCTACAGGCAAATCTTCATTGTCAACACAGAATGCTTCACAATCAGGACGATGAAGTGATGTTTTGTATCCATTTTGCACGAGCCAAGCGTACAAATCACGCGCTACGCCCCAGTGAGAAAGGGCATCTGCCCTGTTGGCTGTTATATCTACTTCTATCAGCCAGTCGCTTTCCAGATTATAATATTCTGCAGCAGGCATACCGACCTTGGTATCTTCAGGCAAAACTATTATGCCGTTATGATCTGTGCCAACGCCTATTTCGTCTTCAGCACAAATCATTCCAAAGCTTTCTACTCCACGTAATTTTGACTTTTTAATGACAAATTCCTTGTCACCATCATACAACACGCATCCTAAGTCTGCAACAATAACTTTCTGACCGGCGGCAACATTTGGTGCGCCACAAACAATTTGCGACGGAGTCTCACGACCCAAGTCAACGGTCGTAACATGCAGATGATCAGAATTTGGATGCATTTCACATGTAAGCACCTTGCCTACATACAGGCCTTTCAGGCCGCCTTTGATGCTTTGAACCTCCTCAAGAGCATCAACTTCAAGACCTTCTGACGTAAGTGCGTCACACACTTCTTGTGGAGTCAGGTCGAAATCGACATACTCTTTGAGCCACTTATAAGATATATTCATTGAAATTAGTTTTATACTTTCCTTTAATCGGACGCAAAAGTACTAATTTTAAATCATTTATACAAACGTTTCAAATAAAAACTGACTTATGTATTACCTGATATTCCATGCAAATAAAAACATAGCAATAGACCGGCAAACATTCCGTATATCAAGTAAACGTATATTAACCTAATGTCAGTTAAATTATCGCATTTGTGTTAAATTCAAGCCTTATATTTCATATTATTTCCAATATTGGTCTATAATTTTCTGCGAAACAGGCACAAAAACAGCACCGACATAACAACCTGAATATCAAGCACTTAAAATACCGCTTAGAGAATACATAAAAAACGCACCTATAATATACCGCCTTTTACCGGCTAATTAAGCATGTTTCATAACACAAATCAATGTGTTTTGACTTATAAAACAATATGTTTTTGTGTAGAAATAATCATAAATCAATGATAACATCCCTACTAAAAACAGGAAAACCGAACAGAAACTACCCTATCGGTATTACTTATCGAACAAAAGCAAAGCTAGAGTACACGCAACAAAAGTGTTAACGCAAATCCGCCGAAAGTTAATTTTTGCATACAGCAATGTTAACCAGCCTTAAACCCGCTAAAAACGACATTGTTTGATTAAGACACAAAATGCAAATTATATAACACTACCATTTGCCTAAACACAGATTATTATATGCAATAAAAATACTTATTAAGCAATCTGTAATGTTGCAAATTTGCAAATTAAACATTAATTTTGCAATTATGAATACTAGTTTTGACAGCAGCAATAGTCCCTTAGTAAGTTTTATTATTACATGCAGAAACCTGCCTGTAAAACAAATAACTGAATGCCTAGACAGCATCACAGGCCTATCGCTTAGAACACAAGAGAAAGAAATAATCGTTATCGACGACGGTTCTGATGTTTCGATAATTGACCGTTTAGAAAAATATCGCGATGAAATAATATATGTCAGACAGAAAAAGAACGGCGTCAGTTCAGCAAGAAACCTTGGCTTAAGAATGGCCTCTGGTAACTTTATACAATTTATTAATGGTGAAGACAAACTAATCCCTGATGCATACGAACATTGTTTGGATATAGTCAGATATAACGTACCCGATATTGTACTGTTCAACTCCTCCGGTAAAAAGAAGGAAACGTCATCTTTTTACATACCGGAGCCTATGGACGGTGCCCACTATATGCGTCATAACAATCTTCATGCCACGGCATGGGGTTATATATTTAACCGAAAAATATTGTTGGACTTACGTTTCAACCCAAGCTTATTGAATACGGATGAAGAATTCACCCCACAACTTTTTCTACGTGCTGAAAAAGTTTACAGCACAGACATTGTCGCCTATTCATACAAGAAACGACCATCTGATTCGATAAAGGATAAAGATCCCCGACTTATACTAAAACGCCTGAATGACATAGAACACATTATATTTCATTTGAAAGAACTATCTGAACAATTGCCAATCGCAGACAGCCAGGCATTACAAAGACGTGTTTCACAACTTACGATTGATTACATCTTCAGCATTATAAGGCTTACACGTTCTTCTAAACAGCTTAGCTCACGCTTGAAACGCCTTGAAGATTGCGGACTGTTCCCATTGCCGGATAAAAGATATAGTCGCAGTTACACTATATTAAGAAAACTGACAAAGAACAAAATGCTGCGGAAATGCTTGTCTTTAGTTCTAAAATAAGATTGGTCTCCATATATTTTTATATCATAAAAGCCCATTGAACGGAAGACTGTAACCAATTGTAAAAGATATAGAATAGTTCTTTTCATACAAAAGACATTCAATAACTGAACGTAATAAAGCCGAAAAAGAATATTAAATATTTCTCTTTCGGCTTTATTGCTAAGATACTAAGGCATAAACATTGCCCAATTATCCAAAATTATCATACATTATAGATTCTGGTTCAACTCCAAGACTGTCGAGCATCTTTACTACTGCATTACTCATTGGACCAGGACCACACATATAATATTCAATATCCTCAGGAGAGTCGACAAACTTAAGATAAGTATCATACATTACCTGATGTACAAATCCTGGCGTATATTTTACACCGGCCTTATCTGCCTCAGGATCCGGTCTATCCAATGCCAGATGGAAATGGAAATTATCAAACTCCTTCTCTAATTCCAAGAAATCATTAAGATAGAACACTTCTGCAAGCGACCTTGCTCCGTAAAAATAATGAAGTTCACGATCTCTAACATTCAACGTTTTCGTCATATGCATTATCTGTGAACGCAAAGGAGCCATACCAGCTCCACCGCCAACCCAAATCATTTCTTTCTTGCTGTTGAAAATAGGATGGAAATCTCCATAAGGTCCGCTCATTATTACCTTATCACCAGGTTTACGGCTAAAAATATAAGATGACGCTATTCCTGTAGGAACATCCTGAAAGCCGACCTGAGGCCTTGGTTTGAAAGGAGGCGTGGCAATACGGACTGTAAGCATGATTCTGTCGCCTTCTGCAGGATAGTTTGCCATTGAATATGCCCTAATCGTTGGTTCAGGATTATTTGCCTTTAGCGAGAATATATTAAACTTCTCCCACATAGGAAGAAATTTTTCCCCTATGCTGTCTTTGTCAATATCCTTGTCATAATCAATACAATCATATGCAGGTATTTTAATTTGAGCATATGATCCTGGAACGAAGTCCATATGCTCGCCTTCAGGAAGGGCAACAATAAATTCTTTAATAAAAGAACTTACGTTTTTGTTGCTGATTACAATACATTCCCACTCCTTTACGCCCAAAACACTTTCTGGAACTCTAATCTTTAAATTACCCTTCACCTTGCATTGACATCCAAGTCGCCAATGATCTTTTATTTGCTTACGTGTAAAGTGTGGTTTTTCTGAATCAAGAATTTCCCCACCTCCTTCAAGCACCTGAAGCCTGCATTGTCCGCAGCTTGACTTTCCACCACAGGCAGACGGAAGGTATATACCATTTTCTGTCAGTGTAGACATCAGCGACGCTCCTTGAGGCACCGATATAGTTGTCTTGTCATTTATATTGATACTGACATTGCCGCTTGGCGACAAATAGCGCTTTGCAATCAGCAAAATAGTAACGAGCAAAAGAATTATTATAAGAAATACTGCTATACTCGTAAGAATAAACTGTACCATATTAAATTTATATTTTAAATCCAGAAAAACACATCATTGCCATCGCCATGAGACCTACCGTTATAAATGTAATGCCTAGCCCTTGCAAGGGACGTGGCACATCACAATATTGCATTTTTTCTCTTATAGCTCCCATAGAAACAATTGCTAAGGTCCAGCCAATTCCGCTACCTGCCGCATATACCACAGCATCTACAACAGAACCGATATACTGAGAATTAGACGGATCGAGATTTATTCGCTGCTGCATAAATAAGGACGCTCCCATAATAGCACAGTTAACAGCTATCAAAGGTAAAAATATTCCTAAAGAAGAATATAAAGATGGTGAGAATCTTTCCACAACCATCTCCACAAGTTGCGTTATTCCGGCTATAACGGCAATAAATAGAATAAAGCTCAAATATGACAAATCAACGCCTTCCGCAAGACAGTCTGGTCCTAATACATAGACCTGCAACAAATAGTCAACAGGTACAGTGATAATAAGAACAAAAGTAACTGCCACACCAAGCCCTAATGAGGTCTTAACATTTTTTGAAACAGCTAGAAACGAACACATTCCAAGAAAGAATGCGAAAATCATATTGTCAACAAATATTGACCTGAAAAATAAACTTATAATGTGATCCATAACAAATATCTTATTCAAAACATTTAATCTTTTTCGGAAAAGAATGCCCTATGTATCCAAATAACACACCCCAGAAGTATCAATGCCATAGCCGGCATTGTCATCATACCGTTATTAATATAACCGGCATCATAGAAACTGTCAGGAATAATCTGTATTCCCAGCAAAGAACCTCTACCAAGAAACTCTCTCACAGCACCGACTATTACCAATATCATCGCATATCCAAGACCGTTTGACAAACCGTCTATAAAGCTTGGAATGGGTTTATTTATCATAGCAAAAGCTTCCAGACGTCCCATTAATATACAGTTTGTAATAATAAGACCGACATATACAGACAACTGCACACTTACGTCATATGCCACAGCCTTTAGAATCTGACTTACTATAGTTACTAATGCCGCAACAACTACAAGCTGGACTATAATTCTGATTCGGTTTGGTATAGTATGTCTTATAAGAGATATTATTACATTTGAGAAAGCCGTAATGATTGTTACAGCAAGCCCCATAACTATCGCAGGTTTCAATTGAGAAGTAACAGCCAAGGCAGAACAAATACCAAGGACCTGAACAAGTATAGGATTATCTACACTCAACGGCGTGGTGAAAATCTTTTTATTTTCTTTTGAAATTAACTTTCCCATAACACATTATTTTTTATTTGTCATTAAGAAAACTCATATATTTGCCTAAACAATCCTTTAGCATTAAGTCAACACCATTAGATGTCAATGTCGCTCCAGTTATGCCATCACATTGCGTGTGTTTGTCTTTAACGTCATTCTTTTTTACCACAGAAAGAGCTATACCGGAAACACCATCTTTTGTAAGTTTTTTACCGATAAACTGTTTTTGCCATTCTATATTATCTTTAATTTCCGCACCCAGGCCTGCCGTTTCGCTTTCATGTGTGAAATATGCTCCGAAAACGGTGTTCTTGTCATAATCAATTGCTATATATCCGCTTATCGGTCCCCAAAGGCCCATTCCATATACGGGTATAACATATTTTGTTTCATTATTAATCTTGCAGACATACAAAGCAAGACGTCCAGCTTTGAAGTCTGCACTATTTAATTTAAATCCGGCCTGCTCTCCTCCTTTTGTTCCTTTTGTCAAAATCTGATTATCGGAGTTTATAACATCATCACTTTCTACAATACTTTTGTATTGCTCAGCTACCTCATTATCACTAAGCCCACGAATATTAAGTGCTGCCAATATCTGCTTTTTCTTATCTAATGCTACGTTTACATCTTGTGCAGGCTTCAGATAACTTGAAATAAATGCAAGCAAAAAAGCAACAACAACAACAATTATCGCAGAATAAACGATGGTATAAATATTTGAATTAGTATTCAATATCTTTTTATCTTTTGCCATAATGCTATTAATTTAGATTTTTTGTGAAGTACGCTTAGCTCTCTTTGAAATATTGTGCTGAACAACACAATGATCAATAAGAGGCGCAAACATATTCATTAATAATATGGAGAGCATCATTCCCTCCGGATATCCTGGATTCATAATCCTTATTGCTATTGCAACAACGCCAATAAGAAATCCATAGATATATTTTCCGGTTTCAGTCCTTGCAGATGTAACAGGGTCAGTAGCCATAAACACAGCACCGAAGCAGAAGCCGCCAAGGAACAAATGTTCATACCATGTAATAGATGTCATACCTAATTCTTTAAAGACAAAGGCCATAAATGCCCCGCCAAAGAAGACACTTAACATTGTCTTCCAACTTGCGATGCCCGTAAACAATAGTATTAATGCTCCTATGCCTATAGCAATTACGCTTGTTTCACCAATAGAACCAGGTATTAAACCAACAATAAGCTCACAAAGGTCATATCCAATACTCATATTCTGTGCTGTCAGAGCCAAAGGTGTTGCCTGCGTAAATGTATCAGGCAAGACATTACCCAAACCAAATATTGTGTCATTTGCTACCCACACGCTGTCACCACTCATTTCTGTTGGATAAGAGAAAAATAAAAATGCACGTGCTCCCAACGCCACATTAAAGATATTCATACCTGTACCGCCAAAAATCTCCTTCACAAAGATTACAGAAAACGCTACAGCTATAGCCAATATCCACAGCGGGCAATTAATTGGTATAATTAAAGGTATTAATATTCCACTAACAAGATAACCTTCTTGAATTTCTTCTCCTTTCATCTGAGCCCAAATAAACTCGATGCCCAAGCCAACAATATAACTAACAAGAATTTTAGGCAAAACGGCGAGAAATCCATATATGAAGAGATCAAAAAAAGTTGCATCAGCTAACCGGCCAGCAGCCAAATAATTCTGATAACCGACATTATACATACCAAATAATAAAGCGGGCAGCAATGCTATCACGACAATGCTCATAATACGCTTTGAATCAATAGCGTCATGTATATTTGTCCCCGTCTTTGATGTGGAATTTGGAACATATAAAAATGTTTCTATACCTTCAAAAACACTACGAAAACAATGGAGCTTTCCATCATCCTCAAATAAAGGCTTTATTTTATCTAAATAATTTCTCAACATATTAAGTAATATTTAAGCATTCTCTTTACGCAACATATCCAACCCTCTTCTCACTATATCTTGAAGTTCCAGTTTTGAAGAATCAACAAATTCAGGCAAAGCAAAATCTTCAGGAGAGACTTCGTATATACCCAATGCTTCCATTTTGTCAATATCTCCAACAATTATTGCTTTTATAAGATATTCACCTAAAATATCCATGGGCAATACGCTGTCATACTCTCCACTCATTATCATATTTCTTCTGCCACCTTTTACTCTCGCATCTAATGCATATTCTTTATTCTTCGTCAACCAGCTAAAATAGCTTCTATTAACAGAATAGTCCTTGAAACGCGGCATAATCCATCCAAACAGTTCATTTGTATCATCACCTTCAGGAATCACAGTCAGTTCTGAAGCATGAGCATCTACAAAATCATTTAAAGAACACTTACGTCCTGTAAGTACATTGCCATTAATGATTCTGACATTTCTTTCGTGTGAAATTTTATCTTTCAATAAAGTTTCTATCTTCTGCCCTACCAAGACATCAGCATAACAAGGCTCATGCACTTCACTTCCAACAATAGCTATTGTGTGATGTAAGTCCACTTTACCTTTATTAAATAATCTTCCAATATAAATGACAGTAGTAGGATCTACGGTCCAAACAACATCTCCCTTATTCACAGGATTAATATGATTTATCTGAACACCTACATTACCTGCTGGGCACGGACCATCAAATATGTTTACCTCAACATCCTTTACACGACGCAAACTTTCAGAACACTGATTACGTCCAATGCCTAAATATGTCTTAGATATCCTTGATAAAGCAGTCAAACCCGTTTGAAAATCTATTTCATTACCTATCAGTTCATACTCAAAATCACAAGCAAGGGGTTTATCGCGTAATGCGCTAATAAATATTCCTTTTGGCAAAACATCTGGATTTGTAGATATCGCATAAGGTAATTGATTTATATAACCGAAAAGCCCTGCCCGCAGCAATGACTCGATTATTTCTTTCGAAGAGATATCATTAACATTTCTTACTCCAAAATCAACGTATTCCTGATTTTCGTCCAAACTAATAACAACCTGTAAAACCTTTCTTCTTTCACCTCGTACAATTGAAGAAACATTTCCACTGACAGGAGAAGAAAAACCCACTGATGGGAATTGCTTATTGACAAATAAGATTTCACCTGCTTTTACATGTTCACCTTCTTTTACAACAACTTTAGGCTGTATTCCGGGAAAAGAATCCGGGCAAAGCGCAACTTCTTTGCCAATATTGATTTTCATTTTTACTTTCTCGGCCTTGCCTTTAAGGTGAATGTCTAATCCTTTACGTAATTTAATAACTTTTGTCATAGTGTCAGTTAAAAGAACTGGATATTTTAATTTATTATGGCGCAAATCTACATAAAATCAACGTAAAAAACGAACAAAATTTAAGAAAAGTGTATTATTTACATGCGCAATAACTAATCTAAATAAATCAAAAATTAAAGTTTGTGCTATCCAAACAAATTAATCATACTCATAATACATCCAATGTAAATGTTGTTTATACCATTTTCCATATTTTATTCGTTTATTACAATGAATTCATGTATTTTTGTAGGAAATTTCGAAATGGCTATACCACTTTTGCCTTTAAACATTCATTAAATCATAACGAATATTGAAAACATTAAAGCATATTGTTAATGGGATATTATGGACTGCAATAATTGGATATTGGTCTATAATCATATTTATTCATATACCGTTTATACAAAATTGGTTCGGTACACGCATAAGTAATGCCCTATCAACAAAACTCAACACACATGTAAGCATTGGAAATGTTGACTTAGGTTTTCTAAATAGAATAATTATCGATGATGTTGAAATATATGATCAGACATCAAAAAAAATGATTTCAGCATCACGCCTTGCAGCAAAAATAGACTATTATCAACTAATTAAAAACGGATGTATATACATATCTTCTGCACAGATATTTGGATTTGACGGGAACTTTTACAAAAAGACTAACACTTCAAAGCCAAATTACCAATTCGTATTAGACTCACTTTCATCTAAAGATAAAAATAAAAAATCAAATTTAAAGCTAAGTATTAATTCATTAATAATCCGACATGGCGCCATTCGTTATGATATCTATGACGCACCTTATACATCATCACATTTCAATCTCAAACACATCAAATTAAATGATATCAGCGCTCATATTATTATTCCATATTACACACAGGACAGCACTTACATTTCTGTAAAAAAATTATCATTTAAAGAGTCTTCAGGCTTAGACTTGAGAAGGTTATCGTTTGATTTCTCTTTCAATAAGAAGTGCGCTAAGCTTCATAATTTCAACTTATCTTTACCTAACTCCAAAATTGAATCTGAATCAGTATCTTTAGTTTACAAAACAATTAACGGCAAAATCGACAATAAGACCATCGCTTATTCAGGAGCCATAAATATCAATAGAATTAATTTTTCTGACATAAAATGCTTTCTGCCTAGAATTAAACACAACATCAAGCCCTTATCATTAAAAGCCACATTTACAGGAACTTACAATAGTATTAATATAGAAAGCTTTAATCTGCATTCTATAGATAAAGGATTAGTCTTTATTGGTAATGGCAAGCTAAAAAAAGATAAAAACGGTTTCATTTGGAATGCTAATATCAGAAAGATAGAAAGTTCTGCTGAATGGATTGCACATACGATCAAAGAAATAAATCCAAATATAAAATTACCTGATTTTATAAATAGTATAGGTAAAATCTACTATACCGGCAACACTAATGGACATGATAAATATATATCGATTAATGGTAATTTAAAAACTGACATAGGAAATATTTTAGTCAAATTAAGCAAAAATGTTAACGACATTTATGCCAATATTGATACAGATAATATTAATTTGGGCAAATTATTTCCCAATAAGCATTTTGGGCAAATCTCATCAAAAATAACAGTTAAATGCAATAACATATCAAAAACAAATAAAAACATATATATTGATGGCATTTTTCCAAGATTTGAATATAATAATTACCAATACAAGAATATAATTGTAAAAGGATTATATGACAAAAATATATTTGATGGCCTTTTCAAATTGGATGACCCCAATGGGCAAATAAACATTGAGGGCAGACTATCAACAGATCTATCAAAAGAAACATCTATAATTGCATCAGTTAGAAATTTGAATTTGTCAAAACTTAATATTACAAATAAATGGAAAGATACAAAATTCAATTTTGATATAAACTCAAACATAACTTATAATCATCAAAATATAAATCCGTTTAATGGTAATTTAGCCATAAAAGATTTCACAATGGTTTCCTCATCGGATTTATATACAATCAAAACAATAAGCTTAAATGCTTGTAAAGATTCCATGTCACTGCAAAGCGATTTTGGAAATATCGCTATAAATGGCCAATATAATATTAGCACATTAGCTAAAAGTATAAACAATTTGCTCCATGAAAAATTACCGACAATGTTTACGGAGCAGCCTAATGTCTGCAATAAATTCCAAATTAAAGCAAATATATCTAATTCTGAATGGGTTAATAGATTTTTCAATGTTCCTGTAGAGTTAAAAGCGCCGATGAACTTAACCGCTACAATCAATGACGAAAAGAAGACATTTTCAATGTATTGTAAGACGGATAAAATTATATACAAAAATAATCTTTATGAAAATATCTTAATTAACGCCCATACCCCTAACGATACATTATTATTAGAAGGTAAAATTGATAAAATCATGAACAATGGTCAAAAGTTGTCTCTTGATTTAAATTTAAGTACCATTAACGACAAATTATTAACAGAGATTAAATGGAACAACAATCAAAGTAAGCCTTTTTTAGGGTCGCTAAATGCAGAAACGAGATTTATTAAGAATGACGCAGGTAAGCCAGACATCAGCGTTGACATCAAGCCTTCAGATATACTTATCAATGATACCACATGGCATGTACAACCTGCAAGCATAAAATACAATAATGGCAATTTAATGATAGATCATTTTTCTATTGAGCATAATAAACAACATATCAAAATATATGGTATGGCAACAAAGGATTTGTCAGATTCAATCGTTGTCGACATGCAAGATGTTGATGTCAATTATGTATTGAATTTGGTAAATTTTCATTCTGTCGACTTTAAAGGCTATTCAACAGGCAAAGCTTTTATCAAATCTGTTTTTTACGATCCTGAGTTATATGCAAATCTAAATATCAGTCAATTCAAATTTCAAGATGGCCGTATGGGAGATTTAGCTGCCCACGTATCATGGAATAAATCGGAAAAACAAATTGATATCAACGCTATAGCTAAAGATAAAGATAATGTAGAAACCAGAATTGAAGGTTATGTTTCCCCTGACAGGAATTATATTGATTTAAACATTGGTGCAAGGAATACAAACATTGAATTTCTTGAAGGCTTTTGTGGGTCATTTATGAATAATATTATAGCTAATGCAAACGGAAGCGTTAGACTACATGGTCCATTAAACAACATTAATCTAACAGGAAATCTCGTAACAAATGGCAGCATAAGAATAATCCCCTTAAATACAACTTATACGTTAATAAACGACACGATACGATTCCGTCCAGACAATATTATCTTTGCTGCAGACACAATAAGAGACAGAAATGGAAATATTGGTATCGTCAGCGGGGCACTCCACCATAAACATTTAACAAACCTAACATACGATTTAAACATAAGGACTCACAACTTGCTGTGTTATGACACACAAAGTTATTCTAATAATACATTTTACGGTACTGCATACGGCACCGGACTATGTACGATAAAAGGAGGTAACGGAAGAATAGACATAGATATAAATATTACTCCGGAAAAAGGCTCCTTTATAGAATATAATGCCGCAAGTCCTGAAACAATATCAGACCAGCAATTTATTACATGGCATGACAAAACGGCAATCAGCCAAACAGTTAGTAAAGACTCTATAGCCAAAGAGTCTGTCAAGGCAGCAGCAGAGATTGACAAACCTTCTGATTTATATATTAACTTCCTCGTTAATATGAATCCAGATGCGACATTACGCGTATTAATGGACCAGTCAAACTATGACTATATTGCTTTAAACGGAACTGGCAGCATTCGTGCCACATACTTTAACAAAGGCTCATTTAACATGTTTGGTACATACCAAATTGAAAATGGTATATATAAACTTACGATACAAAATATAATTAAGAAAATCTTCCAATTCCAAAATGGTGGCACCATTGTATTCGGAGGCGACCCTTACAATGCATCACTTGACCTTAAAGCCTTATACACCGTAAATAGTGTGCCTCTTTCTGACTTGCAAATCGGCAATAGCTTCTCGAGCAACAACATCAGGGTAGATTGTATCATGAATATTAGCGGTACGCCACAAGCACCTCACATCGACTTTGATCTTGACCTGCCAACAGTAAGCAATGAGGCAGAACAGATGGTTCGCACTGTAATTAACAGTGAAGAAGAAATGAATCAACAAGTTGTATATTTGTTAAGCATTGGACGATTTTATATGCAAGACAACAACAATTCATCAAACCAAGAAAATCAACAGAACCAAACAAGCCTTGCAATGCAGAGTTTGCTGAGCGGAACAATAAGCCAGCAAATAAACTCTCTTCTAGGAAATCTGGTTAAAAACACCAATTGGACATTTGGAGCCAACATTAGCACCGGTGATGAAGGTTTCAACAATGCAGAATATGAAGGCTTATTATCCGGAAGACTATTAAACAACCGTCTGATAATTAACGGACAGTTTGGATATCGCGATAACGCAAATGCTACGACATCGTTTATCGGTGACTTCGATGTGAATTATTTGCTACTTCCAAATGGAAATATATCGCTCAAAGTCTACAATCAAACAAATGATCGATATTTTACTAAATCATCATTAAATACTCAGGGAATTGGACTAATCATGAAAAAAGACTTCAACTCACTAATGGAATTATTTGGATTTAAAAGAAAAAACAGAAAAAGTATTTTACAAGACAAATAATTATCCATTAAATGGAAGACAGTGTCTCAAAAAGTGAGTCTGAGGCAAGTTTGCCTTAGAAGTGATGATGCAAAGTTAATAGACTATTATGTATTTTAAATAAACAGCCCATCTCTTTCCTATATTGAGACGGGCTGTTTATTTATCTAAAACAATTACAATTCTACTGGAACATATTCTAAATTGAAGACATCTGCAACGGCCTTGTTAGTTACCTTACCTTCAACAATATTCAATCCCTTGCATAAAGCAGCATCATCCTTGCATGCTTTCTTCCACCCTTTATCAGCTAAAGCCAAGGCATACTTCAGTGTTGCATTAGTCAAGGCATATGTTGATGTGTTTGGCACCGCTCCAGGAATATTAGCTACAGCATAATGTACAATTCCATCAACAACATACACAGGATCGCTATGCGTTGTTGGATGTGATGTTTCAAAACATCCTCCCTGATCAATAGCAACGTCAACCAAAACAGTTCCAGGCTCCATTATCTTTAACATGTCTTTTGTAATCAAATGAGGGGCTTTATCACCGGGAATAAGCACAGCACCAATAACGATGTCAGCATCCTTAATCTCATTAACGACATTATGATGCGAAGAATATATAGCATTAACATTTGCAGGCATCGTAATTGACAATTCTCGCAGTAAGCTCAAAGAAATGTCTGTTATAACCACATCTGCACCCATTCCTGCTGCAACACGCGCTGCAGCCTGACCAACAATTCCACCACCAAGGACTACTACTTTAGCCGGACGCACACCAGGCACTCCGCAAATGAGTTTACCCTTACCGCCTTTGGTCTTCTGTAGATAATATGCGCCGTTAATTGTCGCCATTCGACCGGCAACTTCACTCATTGGTGTCAACAATGGAAGTGAATTATCATCTAATTGTACGGTCTCGTATGCAAGGCATACGCTTTCACTTTCAATCATTGCCTCTGTTAATTTCTTATCACATGCAAAATGGAAGTAAGTGAAAACCAGTTGCCCTTTTCGTATAAGTTTATATTCCGATTCTATTGGCTCTTTAACTTTAACTATCATATCAGCAGTCTGATAAACATCTTCAATAGTCGGCAATATGGTTGCTCCTACATTTTCATACATTTCGTCTGAAAATCCACTATTTACACCCGCAGTATGTTGAACATATACAGAATGGCCATGTTTTACTAACTCTGATACACCAGCCGGAGTCATACCGACCCTACTCTCGTTGTTCTTAATTTCTTTTGGAATTCCGACTTTCATAATAAATAGGTTTTAAAGTTAAAAAATTAATTCAATGGCAAATATAAGAAAAAGAATGATATACACTTAGAAAAAACAAAATATTTATACATGATTTTTACATAAAATAAATTATAATTTCTTTTATTTTAATTTGCAAAATAAAATTACATTACATTTTTGCAACTTTATTTAAGCGTAGAAAGAACACTTTAATGTTATTATTTATTATTTTTTAACCACAGAACGGTACAACGTATTGATATTTTTTGTAATTTTGCAGCGTTTTCAGAAACAATCAAGCTATTGGCTTGAAAATCAGGTACTTACAAAATATAAGGCAAATAGATGAGACAATTAAAGATTCAGAAAAGTATTACCAACCGTTCAAGTGAAGCCTTGGATAAATATCTTGTAGAAATAGGTAGAGCTCCTTTAATTTCAATTGACGAGGAAATAGAGTTAGCTCAGAAAATAAAAAAAGGCGGACCTGAAGGCGAACGGGCTAAAAACAAACTTGTAACAGCAAACCTGAGATTCGTTGTATCTGTGGCTAAACAGTATCAACATCAGGGACTCACATTAACCGACCTTATAGATGAAGGTAATATTGGTCTGATTAAAGCAGCTCAAAAGTTTGACGAGACTCGCGGATTTAAATTTATCTCTTATGCAGTATGGTGGATTCGTCAAAGCATTTTGCAGGCTATTGCTGAACAAAGCCGTATTGTCCGCCTGCCATTAAATCAAGTTGGCTCTCTAAATAAGATCAATCATGAAATAAACAAGTTCGAACAGGAAAACCAGCGTCATCCATCTGTTTCAGAACTATCAGAAGTAACAAAACTTGATGAAGACAAAATTGGCCAATCTTTAGCAGCTGACGGTCATCATGTTAGTATTGATGCTCCATTTCAGGATGGTGAAGACAACTGCATGCTTGACGTAATGCCTAGCGGAGATGACAGCCGAACAGACAGACACGTTGATCATGAATCAATGGCACTAGAGCTTAATACAGTATTAAGCAAAGTTCTAAAAGAGCGTGAAATAACCATTATACGCGAATGCTTTGGTATCGGATGCCATGAGAAAGGTCTTGAAGAAATCGGTGACCAATTAGGTTTAACACGAGAGCGCGTACGTCAGATTAGAGAAAAAAGTATCGCGAAATTGCGTGAAAGTGGAAATGCAAAAATATTAATAAAATATTTAGGATAAGCATATTTTTCACACTAATAATATTTTAATGCCAAAATAGGAGATTAATATATTTACTCACTATTTTGGCATTATTATTTACAACTACCCACCCTATCATTTTTACATAACTATAGTCAAAACAAAAGTCAATGGTTTCCATTATAAAACTCAGTGTATTTCAAGATAAAACTCACTGAATTCTGCCACATAAACCTATGGTTTTTAATCTAAGTCACAATATAGTCAAATGTCAGCACTTTAGACGAGTAAATTACAGTACGACATCATGCCGGAATAAGAAAATTAATAACTTCTTGTTCAACAGTAATTTTATATGACCCGACCGGTGTTTTCATTAACCTACCATCAATACTCACCATTGCCTTAACCGCTTCATTAACGATAATTTCTCTAGTTCTATAAGGATGTACGCTATGATGATTGAGAAATTTACCTGTAAATAACAAATAAAATCCTTCAAAAAGCTGTGTCATCTCCGGATGGTAAACAACAGAAACATCAAGGAGACCATTATATGGAACAGCATTGGGAGTTTGACCATAACCAGACGCATTCCCAATACACACTGTCATAATTTTCCTTTTAATAATATCCGAATTAATTTTTAACGACATTTTATAATCCAAACGTTGAAAAATCATCAAAATTAATGAAAACAGAAAAGACAGTGTTCTGGAGCCAAAAAGTCTGTGTGTGCGCTGCCTCAAGTTCATTATTGCCGAAATGAGTCCAATATTAACGCAATTCAAGAAGTATCTATGACAAATATCTCCTTCTGAGTTTGTATAATGAATACAGCCCAAATCAATTTTCCTAACCCGACGCTGTTTTATCCATCCGATTATCTGATTAACGTCGTTTTCTTTCAATTGCCAGTAATGAGCAAAATCATTCATCAGTCCATTAGGTATCAAACCCAAACATATCTTTTCACGTATAGAAGAATCTACAGACATAAGACAATTTACTGCGTCATTTAATGCAGAATCACCGCCAACAATTACAATGGTTTTATATCCATTGTTTATAAACATATTAATAAGTCTTGTAACACTGCTTTGATCCTCACTTTGGACAAAATCAAACTTTATATCATTATCCTTCAAGCAGTTCTCAATTTTTGCCCATCTCTTTTTAGATGCCGTTATACCATGTTTCGGACAATATAATATTCCCCAACGATTATCTTCACCTGACATATTATAATCTTATTTTATAGTAAATAATTAGACTATTAATTATAAATAGCTTTTTACATATTTAATTTTTTGTTCCATCGGAAGTGAAAAATCGATCCAATGTATTTTAAATCCTCTTCTTTCCATGCCTCTGAACCATGTCATTTGACGCTTAGCAAACTGATGTATCGCAATCTCCAATGAACGGAACATATCATCATAAGTTATTTCATTTATCAAATATTTGGTGACATATTTGTACTCAAGTCCATAATAAATCAAGTCTTCAGGCAAAATACCTCTGTCGAGCAACATCTTAACCTCATCTACCATGCCATTATTAAGGCGCTGCAATAGCCGCTCTGTTATTCGCTTGCGCCGTAAATCTCTATCTATTTCAATTCCAAAAATCAACGAGTCAATTGGAGGAATATTACGTTCTTCAAGATTGTGGCAATTTTTATAATATGTTTCAATTTCAATTGCCCGTATCGCCCGCTTCTTATTATCAATATCGGTAGAATTATGCATATTTGACTTATTGTCTCTTTTTAGCTGTATAAGTAATTTTGTCAACTCATCCAAATCCTTCTTCTCTAATTCCAAACGGAGTTCCTTATTCTCCGGCACAGGCAACAACTTATATCCATTCAACACAGCCTCAATATACAATCCTGTTCCACCACATAATATAGGTGTGACTCCTCGCCCTATAATATCATTGTATGCATTATAGAAATCCTTCTGATATTCAAATAAATTATATTTTGTACCAGGTTCAGCAATATCAATTAAATGATACTTTATAAGCTTATCACCAATTTTATAATCGTCAAGATCCTTACCCGTACCTATATCCATATTACGGTAAACTTGTCTACTGTCTGCACTAATTATTTCAGCATTAATTTCTGCAGCTAAAGCAGCCGCAAACGATGTCTTTCCTGATGCAGTCGGACCTAAAATGGTTATCATATTTTTATGCAATATAAAGTTTAATGATACTGTAGTCTGTACAAAATTAATAAAAAAAAACCATCCGACAATGTCGAATGGTTTTTTTTATCAAATTATAATCAAGTATCAATTATCCGTTGTGCTTCTTCATAATCTTGATGAGATCTACAACCTTGTGTGAGTAACCGATCTCATTATCATACCAAGAAACAACTTTTACAAATTTATCTGTAAGATAAACACCTGCATCAGCATCGAAGATTGATGTCAAAGGACAACCCAGGAAGTCAGAAGAAACAACCTTATCTTCTGTATATCCTAAGATACCTTTCAGTTCACCTTCAGAAGCCTCTTTCATTGCTTTGCAGATATCCTCTTTTGTTGCTGAGTTCTTCAGATTTACAGTCAAGTCAACAACTGAAACATCCAAAGTAGGAACACGCATAGAGATACCAGTAAGTTTTCCGTTAAGCTCAGGGATAACCTTACCTACAGCCTTAGCAGCACCAGTAGAAGAAGGTATGATGTTTCCTGCAGCAGCACGGCCACCACGCCAATCCTTCAAAGAAGGACCGTCAACTGTACGCTGTGTAGCTGTTGTAGAGTGAACAGTTGTCATAAGACCGTTCTCAATACCGAACTTATCATTCAGTACCTTTGCTATAGGAGCGAGACAGTTTGTTGTACAAGATGCATTTGAAACAATCTGCTGGCCAGCATATTTATCTGTATTAACACCACAAACGAACATATCAGCCTGACGTCCGTCCTCACCCTTCTTTGAAGGAGCAGAAAGAACAACATATTTAGCACCAGCCTGAAGGTGTTTCTCTGCACGGTCCATTGTCAGATAGAAACCAGTTGACTCAACAACATATTCTGCACCGATTTCATCCCACTTAAGATCAGCAGCGTCTTTTTCAGCTGTAACACGGATGTGGTTTCCGTTTACTATCAATTCATTTTTTGCAGTGTCAACTTCAATTGTACCGTCAAACTGGCCGTGCATTGTATCATACTTCAGCATATATGCCATGTAATCAACAGGCAGAAGGTCATTGATACCTACTACAACTACATCGTTCTTGTTTGCCTCTTCAAGAGTTGAACGGAATACGAAACGACCAATACGGCCAAATCCGTTAATACCAATTTTAATCATCTTTTTTTATTTTAAAGGGTTAAAATAATTTCCTTAAATAATTATACCTAATGTTTGTTAAAAGCGCTGTCTAATCAACGTTAATTACTCCCAAGTGTCCGCATTAAATACGGCCTTTCTTTTTTCGCCCGCAAAGTTACATTATTTTTTTATAATAAAGTTATTTCATATTATTAAATTATATAAAATATTGAGTACGATTGGCCGAAAGTACAAAATCGACTAATTATTAGTGTCATTTTGACATGTCGAGTTTCTAAATTAAGGCTACTGTCAGACCTGCCATCACAATACTAACCATCGACATCAGCTTAATTAATATATTTAAAGAGGGACCTGAAGTATCCTTAAAAGGATCACCAACCGTATCACCTACAACCGCCGCCTTATGGCAAGAAGAACCTTTACCGCCAAAGTTACCTTCTTCAATCATTTTCTTAGCATTATCCCATGCCCCTCCAGCATTTGACATAAAAATAGCAAGAGTAAATCCAGTGGACATTCCACCTATTAAAAGTCCCAGAACGCCGGAAACACCTAGAACTATACCTACTAACACAGGAATAGCTATAGCCAATAAAGAAGGCAATATCATTTCACGCAAAGCTGACTTTGTAGAAATTTGTATGCATCGGCCATAATCCGGAGTTGCTATACCTTCCAAGATACCCTTTATCTCTCTGAATTGTCTTCTAACCTCTTCTACCATTGAACCTGCTGCACGTCCAACAGCTCCCATCGTGATACCACTGAATATAAATGCAGACATAGCACCAATAAAGATTCCTATTAAAACCTTTGGGTTCATGAGGTTAACCTGGAAGAAACTTATCATATCTAACAGCTGAGCATTTTTAGGTTCAAAAACATTTCCTAAATTATCAATAAAGACAACACCTTCGTTAGCCGCTCTTACCATATTTATTTTTATTTCCTCAATATATGACGCCAATAAAGCGAGAGCTGTCAATGCTGCACTTCCTATAGCAAATCCCTTTCCTGTTGCGGCTGTAGTATTTCCTAAAGCATCAAGTGAATCGGTCCTTTTTCTTACATCTTCTCCCAATCCACACATCTCGGCATTACCACCTGCATTATCTGCTATAGGGCCATAAGCATCCGTCGCTAATGTTATACCTAAAGTTGAAAGCATGCCGACAGCAGCAACACCTATACCATATAGTCCTTTAGAAATACTTTCTGAATTCATAGACATGTCAAAGCCGTTCGCACACAAATAACTTAACATTACAGCAACAGAAATTGTAATTACAGGAATCATGGTAGAAATCATTCCTGTGCTTATACCTTTAATAATTACTGTTGCTGATCCCGTTTCGGAAGACTTAGCCACATCCTTTGTCGGACCATAACTTTGACTTGTATAGAACTCGGTTGCTGCTCCTATTATAACACCTGCGAGAAGTCCACTAATTACAGAAAACGAAAGTCCGATCCAATTTTCAACTTTTAACAAATACAAGATTAAAAATGATGCAACTGCAATAAGAACAGCCGAAACGTTTGTACCTAAATTTAACGAATGCAGCAAATCCTTCATTGTAGCATTGTCCTTTGTCTTAACCACAAAAATGCCGATTAAAGATAAAAATATTCCAACACCCGCTATTAGCATTGGAGCTATAACTGCTTTAAGCTGCATTTCATAATTAACCCCAAAAGCCATGGCACCCAATGCAGCAGCACTTAAGATACTGCCACAATAACTCTCATATAGATCAGCCCCCATTCCTGCAACGTCACCGACATTATCGCCGACATTATCTGCAATGGTTGCCGGATTTCTCGGATCATCCTCCGGTATGTTTTCTTCAACTTTACCGACCAGGTCTGCACCAACATCTGCAGCTTTAGTATAAATACCTCCACCTACACGGGCAAACAAGGCTTGAGTAGACGCACCCATACCAAATGTAAGCATTGTTGTCGTAATTGTAACAAGAGCATTGGCTTCACCATCATAAAATGCATTTAATATGACAAACCACAATGCTATATCCATAAGGCCTAAGCCAACAACAACCAAACCCATTACTGCCCCACTCCGAAATGCAATTTTTAATCCTTTATTAAGGCTATGCCTAGCTGCATTTGCAGTACGTGCCGATGCATATGTAGCTGTCTTCATGCCAAAGAAGCCACATAATCCAGAAAACAAACCGCCTGTAATAAATGCAAACGGTACCCATGGATTTTGCACGTGTAGTACATAAGACATAAATGCAAATATCAGGCTGATAACAACAAATATAATTATTACAACTTTATACTGCTGTCTTAAATATGCCATTGCACCGGTTCTTACATACCCTGCAACTTCTCTCATTCTTTCTGTGCCCTCATCTTCTCTCATCATTGACTTATAAAAATAAAAAGCCATTATTAACGCACAAACAGATGCGAAAGGCACAATCCAAAAAACTGACGGTATATTCATGGTATTACATTTTTTAAAATCTGAATGATAACTGTGTATCAATCATACTATAATTATGTTTTTCTAAAGAACGGTCATTAACCAATATGTATTCTGCTGAAATCTTCAAATTCTTTACGAATTCATAATCTGCACCAATTTCATAATATGTCTTGCTATTATTCCATTCTGCACTTGGCCGATACATATCATAACGAGCTTTTACATGAAACTTATTTTTTATTATTGGCGCTATAGCTAATGCATAAAATCCATCAGCCTTATTACCTTTTTCATAATCTACTTCAGTTTCACTTAAATTTGTTTTATCATTATAAACAGTTTTAAAGCCATATCCTGTAGAGTGTATGTATTCAGAACGGAAAGTCCAGTCATTTGTAACATACTCACCACTAATGGCATAGCGACGTTTAGATAAACTTTTTATTCCATTATTGTCTTTACGTGCATATGAACCAGTCCACCCGAATGCTCCTAAACGCATACCAGATATTGGCATAACCCACAATCCCCCAATAATATCCTTCTGGTTATCTACATCCTTCGTATTTATACCCTGGCCATTAAACACACCTATCTGATAATGTAACAGTGCCCTCCCTTCTTTTATTTTTAGTAAATCACCTTGTAATTGTATTCCAATATCACGACCATTCGATGAATGTTCACCTGTTCTATCATTAAATCCCGAAAGATTAGTCACATTTTGAGCATAGCTCATAAATCCCTGGTCAATGGGATTCATAGGATTCTCAAACGTAAACGGACGTTTAAACTGTCCTACTTTTATCTTGATAAAATCATATTTCTGCCATTCAATAAAGACATCAACGATTCGCGGACTTTCACCAAGAGTTGTTGTATTTCCATTAACTTGTCCCTGGAGTTTATATGCAAAGTCATTTAATATACGTCCGTCCAAAGACAATCTAACCATTCGCAAACTAAAAGTATTGCTTTCTGAATTATATTTACCAGAATATTGGTATTGCCCAATTGCATAACCGCTTAACTTAGGCATACTAAACACTTCTTTCTTTTGCGCACACACATTGCAAATAATCGCACAAAATACAAAAAATGATATTATTCTTTTCAATTTTCTATAAATTTAAACCTGTAAAAGCTAATAATTCACACACAACATATAAAATAAAGGTATAACCTTATCATCAAAATTTAATTTACGCGTCTGTTTAATAACACGACGTTTTCAACATGAGGCGTATGCGGGAACATATCTACAGGCTGTACAGCAACGACCTCATACAAATTATCCAAAAGAGATAAATCACGTGCCTGTGTTGCAGGGTTACAACTTACATACACTATTCTCTTAGGAGCTGTTTTAATTATAGTTTGAACCACATCAGGATGCATTCCTGCTCTAGGAGGATCTGTAATTATTATATCAGGAGTACCATTTTCAGATATAAACGATTCCGTTAATATATCTTTCATATCACCTGCAAAGAATAAGGTATTAGATATATTATTTATTTCAGAATTAATTTTAGCATCCTCAATAGCCTCCGGGACATATTCAATACCTATAACACGTTTAGCATATCTAGAAACGAAATTAGCAATCGTTCCAGTTCCTGTATATAAGTCATAAACAAGTTCGTTACCTGTAAGATTTGCAAAATCACGTACTACAGAATAAAGATGATAGGCCTGCTTCGTGTTTGTCTGATAAAAACTTTTAGCTCCAACTTTAAATGTCAAGCCGTCCATAGTTTCATATATATAATCATTACCTTTAAACACTTCAATATTTAAATCATTAAAGGTATCGTTACCTTTTTGATTATTAACATATAGCAACGACGTTATCTCAGGGAAAGCGTCTGCAATATGCTGAAGTAAGTTTTTGGCAATAACCTCATCTTCATCCTTTTCATAATGAAATTGTATTAAAACCATCCACTCACCTGTATCAGAGTTTCTGACCATAATATCACGCAACAACCCGCATTGTTTCCTGATATCATAGAATACGATATCATGTTCATAGGCATAGTCTCTGATTGCATTTCTGATTTTATTTTGCAGATCATCCATTAACCAACATTTTTCTATCGGCAAAATTTTATCAAACGCACCTGTTATATGGAATCCAACAGCATTCATCTGTGTAAAATCCGAACCTGAAGCTATTTCATCTTGAGTTAGCCATCGTCTATTCGAACAGCCGAATTCCAATTTATTACGATAGCCTTGGGTTTTAACAGAGCCTAATATCTGATTGAATTCCGGTAGATTAACTTTACCAATACGAGTCAACTGATCATAGACCTGCTTTTGTTTCATTCTAAGCTGCTCATCATATGGTATGTTCTGCCATTTACATCCTCCACAAATTCCAAAATGCTGACAGAATGGCTTAACCCTCCTTTCGCTATATTTTATAAATCTTATTATCTCTGCTTCACAATAGCTATGTTTCTTTCTCCGCACCTGCAAATCAACAACGTCACCAGGAACAGCAAATGGGACAAACACGACAAGTTCATTAACTCTTGCCAAAGCCTTTCCCTCTGCTGCATAATCAGTTATTGTTATATTTTCTAAAACCGGTAGTGATTTTTTCTTTCTGCTCATTTTAATATTAATTAATGTAATGCAACACCTCACATACATATTAATAAAGCGGCCCGAACCAACCCATATTTATACGCATGCATATAATTATTATGCAAAGTTAACTGATATTTTTAAAATACAACAACGTATAATCTAAAAATTAAGAAAATAACAATTTACCTTATTAATAAAGAAGTCAATAAGACATACACAAATGTGTGTATGATTAAAACTTTACATGAATAGCACTAAATGTCATAACAATTTAGGCGAGTACAATCCTGCTAAGCGCCATCATCAGAACACTACTTATTAATTATAACAAATATAATCAAAATACATCCGAACAGAATATATCCTAACGCCCAAAATACTTTATGTCAGAATAAAAAAGCAAATACCCTTAAATGATAATCTGAAATCATCTAAAGATATTTGCCTTTATACTAAAAATAGCTAAACTTGCTTATCTATAAATTATCCGCAATAGAAAGAAGACTCAACTAACTTCTGCATCAGTTTGCTATCCTTTTCTGCAGACTCACGCAAGTTAGAGTCATCCTGTTTGTTTAAAGCTCTAATGATACCATCTATCATTCTTGCAGAGAAGACACCTTTGTCCTCATATAATCCACGCTGCTTCTCAAGCCATTTTGCAGAAGCCACACATGAATCAGGAAGCTGCTCAAACTTTGACAGACCTTTTTTAGCTTCATCAATTCCGACATACTTATCTGTAGCAATCTGTAAGGCCTCTTCTTTTTCCATCTCCAAGCCATATCTACATGCTACGCACAAACCTGCCATAAGCTGATATATATCTGCAGAAGCGTCAGGTGAGCGCATCTCAACAGTCTGTTTGAGAGTTGTATCATTATTAGCTTCTGCTTCAAGAGTGTTAACCTGAACAGACATGTCACGGCCAGAAGTCCATCCTAGAGGAACGCGCACAAGTACAGATCTGTTGCAATCACCCCAACAAACATTTGTTGGCGCTTCCTGATGAGGAACCAATCTGAAGTATGACACAGATGTCTTATTGCCAAATGCTGTAATAGATGGAGCTAAAATCATCATACCGGCAATAGCTCTTCTAGCCTCTTCTGAAAGCTTGTGGTCTTTAATCATGCAGTTCTTTCCGTCTTTCATCATACGCATATGTATGTGTAAACCTGAGCCGGCCTTTCCTACAGTTATTTTAGGAGCGAAAGTAACATCAAGCCCATTCATTTGTGCAAGATTTCTGATTACCCATTTTGCCAACACCAACTGATCAGCTGCTGTTTCTACAGGGTTGGGCAAGAACTCTATTTCATTCTGCTCATAAACTTTTCCATCTTGAGTAAAGTTTCCAACCTCAGAATGTCCATACTTGATTTGTCCGCCAGTCTGAGCAATGTATGCCATACACTGCTTACGGAACTCATTAAACTTTGCAAAAGGACCTGATTCGTGATATCCTCTCTGGTCTACAGCAGGGAACATTCCATTGTCATCTGCTATAACATAATATTCCAATTCGCCCATCGCCTCAAAAGTCATACCTGTAGACTCTTCAAACGCTGCCGCTGCTCTATGCAACGTACGTTCAGGAGAACATTCAAATGGTTCACCATTCTTGTCAAAGAATGAGCATAACATGCACAAAGTAGGAATCTCTGAGAACGGACTTACAAATGCAGTGCGGAAACGTGGTATTACATACAAATCACTACTTTCTGCCTCTATAAATGAGGGGAACAAGCTAGAACCGTCAACTCGCTCGCCGTCTGTTAATATAGTTTCAAGATAAGCATAATCATTAATCATAAAGTTTAGAGTTTTTATGCGTCCGTCTTCAGCCGGATACATAAAATCTATCATACGTATACCCTTTTCACGTATAAATGCAATTATGTCTGCTTTAGTAAAGCATTTTGAAGGTTTACGCAGGAACTCAACTAGTGGGTTCGCATTCATTTCAATTGTCTTATCCATACAATAAAGTGTTTAATATAAGTAATTTAGATTTAAAATATAATCACATTAAATTTATAAAGGGCATTACACCTATTTTGTTTCCGCTATCCTTATATAATAAGGTATATTCAGAATTACAATTATAAAGTGCAGGATTGAGCGGAAGCCCCATACAACAGGGCGTAACCATATCATCTCCATACCCATTTACATTCTTTTACAAAGGTAGAAATTTTAATTAGTAAAACAAATTTTCCAATTCTATTTTAGCATACATTCAAATATAATCACATTGCTAAGGCATAATTGACATTTATCAGCCGGTCGCCTAAGTTTCACATTGAAACATTTATTTGCATCATGCTTACTTTTTGGATTTACAAACAGTTAAAAAAAACAGTAACAGACCTTAATATAACAAATTACATCCACAAAACGCACAGGAATTCAGCCACAATAACACGCTGGAAATCAATACATTACAAAAAGCACGAGAATCAAACTGTACAAATCCATATTAAACACATTGCCAAACATATGCTTTTACATATAAATTTATATTGATTTAGAGTCCGAAACTCAATGAATTACATGTTAAAAAGCGGTTAATTATCAAACACAAGTCACAAGTTTCGCACAAAAATGTTCATAAACCGCCGATATAGCCATGACATTAAGTAATATAAAGCCTATTTCATCCCATTATTTCTACGCGCAACTACTAACACATTGAACCGCTTTTCAGTAAAAACATTACAAATCGTCAATCAGTCATACAATACACGTAAATTACATTATTTAACATTTATATAATTAAACTTGTAAAATGACCTGTTTACAAAAAAAACGAGTATGCAAACAATAATTTCCAAATGACATAATAAACGCATATTTACAAAACAAATTATATTGATTGTACCTAAAAACAGAGAAAAAAATTTGTTAGTTAATAAAATTTAAGTATATTTGCACATAACAAAAATCTTGGATAAAAAATATACATGAAAACCATAAATTAATATGACAGAAAAAAGAGTTTACACCTTCGGTAACGGAAAAGCTGAAGGAAAAGCAGATATGCGTAATCTGCTAGGCGGAAAGGGTGCCAACTTGGCCGAAATGAACCTTATCGGAGTGCCAGTTCCTCCTGGCTTCACTATTACAACAGATGTTTGTAACGAATATTTTGAAAAAGGCAAAGAAAGTGTAGTTGCACTTTTAAGCGACGACGTAAAAGCATCTGTACATCATATAGAAACTTTGATGAACAGCAAATTTGGCGACGTAGAGAATCCTCTGCTCGTCAGCGTACGTTCCGGAGCACGTGCTTCAATGCCTGGTATGATGGATACAATCTTGAACCTCGGTCTAAACGACAAGGTTGTTGAAGGTTTGGCAAAGAAAACCGGAAATGAACGATTCGCATACGACAGTTACAGACGTTTTGTACAAATGTACGGTGATGTGGTTTTAGGAATGAAACCTGTAAACAAAGAAGACATCGATCCGTTTGAAGCTATAATTCAGAAGGTAAAGGCTGTACGAAATATAACTCTTGACAATGAAATGACTGTTGACGAACTCAAGCAACTTGTCAAATTATTCAAAGAGGCTATAAAGAAACAAACAGGCAAGGAATTCCCTGACGACCCAATGGAACAGCTTTGGGGTGCTATATGTGCCGTATTCGACAGCTGGATGAATGAACGTGCCATCCTTTATCGTAAGATGGAAGGAATACCTGCAGAATGGGGTACTGCAGTAACTGTTATGGCCATGGTATTCGGAAACATGGGACAGACATCAGCAACAGGCGTATGCTTTAGCCGTGACGCAGCCACCGGAGAAAACTGTTTCAATGGTGAATACCTTGTTAATGCACAGGGTGAAGACGTTGTTGCCGGAATACGCACACCTCAACAGATAACAAAGGCACGCTCTATCGAATGGGCTAAGCAGCAAGGCATTTCTGAAGAGGAGCGAATATCTAAATACCCGTCAATGGAAGAAGCTATGCCTGAAATATATGCACAGCTCAATGCGCTTCAGGAAAAGCTTGAACACCACTATCATGACATGCAGGACATGGAGTTTACCGTTCAAGAAGGAAAGCTTTGGTTCCTGCAGACACGTAACGGAAAACGTACAGGTACAGCAATGGTTAAAATTGCGATGGACCTGCTGCGTGAAGGAGAAATAGATGAAAAGACAGCCTTAAAACGTTGCGAGCCTAATAAGCTAGACGAGCTGCTCCACCCTATTTTTGACAAGAACGCATTAAAGACCGCAAAGGTACTCACAAGAGGTCTTCCTGCTTCACCTGGTGCAGCTTGCGGACAAATTGTTTTCTTTGCCGATGATGCGGCAAAATGGCATGATGACGGAAAACGCGTAATAATGGTCCGTATAGAAACTAGTCCTGAAGATTTGGCCGGTATGGCAGCAGCAGAAGGTATTGTTACAGCAAGAGGCGGTATGACTTCTCACGCTGCAGTTGTTGCAAGAGGCATGGGTAAATGCTGTGTGTCTGGTGCAGGAGCTTTGAATATTGACTATAAAGCACGTACAGTTGAAATAGACGGCGTAATGCTTAAAGAAGGCGATTATCTCTCTATAAACGGATCTACAGGTGAAATCTATCTTGGTGAGGTAAAAACCAAGCCGGCAGAGGTTACAGGTGATTTTGCTTCACTTATGGATTTGTGCAACAAATACACAAAACTCGTTGTACGAACAAATGCTGACACTCCGCACGATGCAGCTGTAGCCCGTAATTTTGGTGCAGTCGGAATCGGACTCTGCCGCACAGAACACATGTTCTTCGAAAATGAGAAGATAAAGGCAATGCGCGAAATGATTCTGTCGGATACAGTTGAAGGTCGCGAAAAAGCACTTGCAAAACTTTTACCATATCAGAAACAAGATTTCTATGGTATATTGAAAGCAATGGACGGATATCCTGTCAACATCCGCTTACTTGATCCCCCTTTGCACGAGTTCGTACCCCACGATCTTGAAGGTCAGCAAATCATGGCCAAAGAAATGGGAATAACCGTTCAGGAGATTCAGCAGAGAGTAAACTGCCTAAGTGAGCACAATCCTATGCTTGGTCACCGCGGATGCCGCCTTGGCAACACATATCCCGAGATTACGGCAATGCAGACAAGAGCCATATTGGGTGCTGCAGTTCAGTTAAAGAAAGAAGGATTTGATCCTAAACCAGAAATCATGGTGCCTCTCATCGGTATCGTCAATGAGTTTGATATGCAGGAGAAGGTCATTCGTGAAACGGCAAAAGAGATTTTCGAAGAGGAAGGTATAGAAATAGCATTCCGTGTTGGAACTATGATTGAGATACCGCGAGCAGCTTTAACAGCTGATCACATTGCTGCGAAAGCAGAATACTTTAGCTTTGGAACTAACGACTTGACACAGATGACATTTGGATACAGCCGCGACGATATCGCTAGCTTCCTGCCTGTATATCTTGACAAGAAGATACTTAACGTTGACCCATTCCAGGTTCTCGACCAGAATGGTGTTGGACAGCTTGTTAAGATGGCAGTAGAAAAAGGCCGCGCAACTCGTCCTGAACTTGTATGTGGAATTTGTGGAGAACATGGAGGTGAACCTTCATCAGTTAAGTTCTGCCATAAAGTTGGCCTAAATTACGTCAGCTGCTCTCCATTCCGCGTGCCGATCGCACGTCTTGCGGCCGCGCAAGCTGCGGTAGAGGATACTCTCTAAGTTTAGAAGCCCTCAGGCAGAATAGCAATTAAAATTTGTATCAGGCTGTAATCTACCGATTTATACGGTGATTACAGCCTGAGTTGCGTTAAAACAGTTCGTGCAGTTGACATCAAAAAATGAGCCAAATGAGCATATTTGTTTTACTCTATGTTTACCCCAAAAATCATCATGTTTACCCCTGTTTACCCCAAAGAATTTATAGTATTTATCTAAAAAGGAAATAGGTATGACAACATTTAAAGCAACGGTAAAAAAGCCAAGAAGCGATGGCTTCTACACAGTTTACATCAGGATTACGCATCAGCGCAAATCCAGTTACATTAAAACAAATAAAATTGTAGACGCTGCTCATATTACGAAAGGTGGTGATCTCACCGACCCTGTTGTGAATGAGTATTGCGCTATGCTCATCAGACAATATACGGACCGCCTGAACCGTGTAAATGCGACTTGCTGGGAAATAAAGGAAGTGATAGAGTTCTTGTTGAAAGACGATGAAGAAGCGTGCTTCAGTGATTACGCACGAAAGTTCATAGACAGAATGGAAGCGGATGGACACGAACGCAATGCAAAGAATTACAGGCTTGCGGTAAACCATTTAGAACGTTTCATGGGGACAACCCGACTTCTGTTTAGTAACTTGTCGTCTTCTGCAATAAATCTTTGGATAGAGAGTCTGTCAAAGACAAACCGAGCCAAAGAAATGTATCCTACTTGTGTACGACAGATTTTCAAAAAAGCCATAGTTGAACTGAACGATGAAGAGCGTGGTGTTATACGTATAAAGTTCAATCCTTGGTTGAAGGTGACAATTCCCAAATCAGACAATACCATGAAACGTGCCATCAGTGCCGAAGCCTGCCGCGAGTTCTTTAACCGTCCTCTTCCCAAAACAAAGATGCTGTCTCCACTACCGGAACTTGGCAGGGATGTAGCACTTCTATCGCTGTGCATTGGCGGCATCAATACTGTTGACCTTTATGGACTCAAAAAGAAAGACTACAACAATGGCATTATTGGTTATAAAAGGGCAAAAACACGCCATAGTCGCAGAGACGAGGCATATATGGAAATGAGGATAGAGCCATTTATCCAAGAGACCTTTAATAAGTATCTCTCCAAAGATGAGCATGATGAGTACCTATTTATATTCCACAGCCGTTACAGCAATTCCGACAGTTTCAATGCCAACGTGAATATCGGAATACGCAAGATATGCGCCGACATGGGGATGAAAAAGGAGGACTACTATTGCTATTACACGTTCAGGCATACGTGGGCGACCATTGCTCAAAACGACTGTGATGCCAATCTTTATGAAGTTGCATTTGGCATGAATCACAGTCATGGGTTCAATGTGACAAGAGGCTACTTAAAACTGGATTTTACCCCTGCATGGGAACTTAACGCCAAGATTATTGATTTCATTTTCTTCAGTAATAAGAAGAGTAAACAAGGCAAAGCCCGTGACCTTGAAGCTCCAGAGGAAAAACTTTTCCGTATTTCAAAAAAGATGATGATATACGGACGCGCTTATTTCAAAGGGGATGTTGTTGGTGAACTAACAGATATCGGTTTTAGTAATGTTGATGAAGTTATTTCCGAACTAGTCAAGCAACTACCCAAAGATATTCCTATCGGTTGTACAGTCCAATTCAGACTTAAAAATTGTGATAGTCAAAGAGAGGTTGTCTATGAAAGAAGCAAAGGCAAAGGATTTTAGCCCGTTTGTCAGTAAGTCCAAACACCTGACATGAGGGAAAAACACCATTCCATCCGAATACAGCACGAAGCCGTACCTACCCTTTCAAGACAGGTGCGGCTTTGCTGCTTTGCCCTTATTTTGAATCCGGCGGACGGTTTGCGCTACATCGCCCCAAGAGGATGCCGACTAATAGCAATAACCCCTTCCATAAAAGGACACATCCCTTCTTCACCAGCCATCCGGCAAGCCGCAGCACGTTCCTTGCCAGCCATAATACCAACCGCCACAACAGCGAAAGCACGATGATGACCGGTACCAGGTATATTATCAGTAACAGTTCAAACATATACTCAAATTTAAGTAAAGCCATAAGCCATACGAGGCCATTTTTCACTTTAAATATACTAAAAATCAACGAGATATGGAAATTTTACAGCAACTATTCCCCGGTAAAATCACTAATTGTCAGATGAATATCCATTACGCTTGCATAACAACATTGCTTCATATCCATAGCTTGGAAGATACGGGTGACAAGTGTCGTATTTTCCAAAATTCAAGGTTGTCAAGTGTATATATTTCTGGTTATTCAAGTCTGATGAATGGATGCAAAGGGATGTAATGGACTACTTAACCACCCATAACCTTATTGTATTCTACTGAAAATCCAAGCTCATTACTAATCTGTTAAATGAAAACCGCAGTTTCCTTTTCCCTCCTGTTGTCGGACAAGCGGATAATGTTCCCGATAATTCACGGATGGATGAACCGACATAAGCACCCAGCTGAAACCAGCCTAATCTTCATCCCATATATCAAAATTCCACGCAATCGAAAAACATCATACACATAAATACAAAGCAAATTTCACTGGCATACCCGGCAATCGGATGTTCTTGATACCACGGTCAAAATGGTACGCTCCTTGAAGAATAGTGTTGTGCATTTTGTACGGAAGCCACTTTCCACGGTAATTTTGGCGCAAAAAAGAACCTGGGATGATATTGCCCTGCGTTACAGGATTTTCCAAGCAAGTTGTACTTTTGTGGCCACAAAACACCGTTTGTTCCCCCAAAAGTGACTTGCCGGATGCCCCGCACCGGAGCGGCACCGCCGCTGTTTCGCCCTGCGAAATAAGGTAAGACAATCCCGGTTGCAAACAAACCGGAACATGAAGGAACAAAGGAACAAGTACATCAAGGTAAGGATGAGCCCGGTAGAAGTCCGGGCGTTCAAGGAGAAAGCGGCTGAATACAAGACCGTAAGCCATTACGTGCGCAAGGCACTCGAAGAGTATTCAAACGTAAGCATCAGGCGGCAGCTTGAACTCATGCAGGAACTCGGTTCGTTCTACCGCAGATACCAGAGCGAACTGTCCCATATCGGCGGAAACCTCAACCAGGCGATGAAGCGTGCCAACGAGCTGGCGGTTGCCGGGTTGCTGCCGCCAAGCTATATCCGGGAAGTCCTGCTGCCGGTCATCCGTGACACGCAGAACATAGTCAACGGGATAAAGAGACAGCTTGACATGCTCACACGGAAGACCGGCAAACCTTAGGACTGCATATACATTAACCCAGATAACACCACCCCAAGATGATAGCGACCATATTACCCGGAAGCGCGGACTTCCACGCCGTTGGTTACAACGAACACAAGGTATCGAAAGGACTTGCCCGGCTCATCGAGATGCGGAACTTCGGGACGGTCGGTCTGGCAGGCAGGCCCACCACGGAGGAGCTTACCGGCTATCTCAAAAAATACAGTTCCGCCAACAGCCGCATCCGGAAACCGCAGTTCCATGTGGCCGTCAGCTGCAAAGGCCGTGAGATGACGGAATCCGAACTGCTGGACTTCGCGCACCGTTACCTCAAGGAGATGGGATATGCCGAACCCGGACAACCGTGGCTCATCTATGCCCACCATGACACCGACAACACCCACCTGCACATCATCACCTCGCGTGTCGCCCCCGACGGCAGGAAGATAGCCCACAGCCACGAGCGCAGGCGTTCCCAGGAAGTCATAGACAGGATTCTCGGCACGGACAGGCAAAAGAAGACTGCCGACGACATGGACGCGGCCAGACAATACACCTTCTCCTCTTTTGCCCAATTCAAGGCAATCATGGTTTCCATGGGATATGAGGTATCTCAGAAAGAAGAGAAAGTATTCATCAAGCATGGCGGCAAGGTGCAGCGGCAAATTCCGTTGGCCGAAGTCGAACAGCTTTTCAAAAGCGGTTATAGGGAACGCGCCCGTTGCCGCCAGCTGCGGAGCATCCTCAAAAAATACCGGGACGTGAGCGGCGGCAAGGAAGAGCTGCAGAAAGAGCTGAAGGAAAAGTTCGGCATCGACCTCGTGTTCTTCGGCAGGAAGGATGCGCCCTACGGATACATGATTGTCGACCACGCCCACCGTACCGTCATCAACGGGGCAAGGGTGCTGGCCACGGAACAGCTTCTGGACTTCGCCACCCCGGAGCAACGCTTTGCACGCATAGAGGACTACATAGACCGGCTGCTCACCCTCAACCCGAAAATCACGCAGGGCGAGATTTTCCAGAAGCTGAGGAAGCAGCGTGCCTATATCAAGAAAGGCGTCATCCACTTTGACGGGCAGACACGCCCGTTAAAGCCGTTCATGGCGGAAGCCATCGACCGGAACAACCGCATCCGTTTCATCGAGATGTTCCACCCGGCCACCGAAGCCGAACGCGACCTGCTCTGCAAGATATTCAAGGTGAACCACCCCGACCTGGTGGATCTGTCGGGCGAAAGGCCGCAGTCCCATACGGATGCCGTCAGCCGCCTGCATGAAATCTTCAATGACGAGAACGTCTATTCCGTGAAAAGCGCCCTCCATGAGGAAGGCTTCATCATCCGCGAGGAAGCGGGTGCGGCATATGCCGTCAACTTTAACCGGCACATCGTGATAGACCTTGCGGCGGAAGGGCTTGACACGGAACGGCTGAAACCCCGGCCACGGAAACAGCAGCCCCGACAGGTACATTCCATCGGAAACGGCGGAAAGAAGATACACATACACGGACTGAAGGATTCCGGTGCCGGAAGCCATGCCGAAAAGCGTGAGTGGGAAGTCGGCGGCAAGGGAGGTTACGATGACATTGACGACGGACGCAACCTCAAGCGGTAGCCAAGGAAAAAATAGAGACTCCTTTTTGTCACGTTTTTAGCCGCATAGGCTATTCTTTTGCTTGTTATGTTACCCTAAACACCTCGGTCAGGCTGACCTGAAGCACAAAAGTGTTGTGCATTTCGTTACCGTCCTATCCGGTGCATACTTTTGCACCGAACCAAACGACCGTGGACAAAATGATACAGACACCCGTCATCGTGACATTCGCCAACCAGAAAGGGGGAGTCGGCAAGACGACCCTCTGCGTCACCTTCGCCAACTATCTCGTGACGAAGGGCGTGCGTGCCGTGGTCGTGGACTGCGATTTCCAGCACTCCATCCTGAAGTGCCGCAAGGCCGACATCAAGAAATACGGCGTGGATGCCGTACCCTACGACGTGCTGGCCTACGAAGCTAACGACAAGCAGGCCATGACCGAGCTCATGGAGAAGCTGCATAACGACCCCAGCATAGACGTGGTGCTCATGGACTCGCCCGGCAGTCTGAAGGCGGAGGGACTGATACCCATGTTCGTCAACTCGGACATCATCATCGTGCCGTTCCACTACGACCTGGTGACCGTCCCCTCCACCGCGAGCTTCCTCATGTTCATCGACCGTCTGCGAAAGGCCGTGGGCGGACGGATGAAAGCCCGGCTCTTCATCGTCCCCAACCTCCACGACGGACGGGTGGGCAAACGCTCCGAGCTGGAACTGTGGGAGAACACGGGAAAGACCTTCGCCAACTACGGACAGGTGACGGACAAGATACCCAAACGGGCCGACATGGAGCGTTTCAGCACGGTAGCGGAACTGGACATGCAGGCCGCAATCGTAAGCCCGGTGTTCGACAGGATATACGCCGGAATCTTCGGCGACGGCAGCCCCAAAGACATGAACCATCAACAACCATAGCGCAATGAATAAGGAACTACAGATAGACGACCTCACCAGAGGCATCAACGACGACGAACCCATGTTCAATGAAACGGAAGTCCAGAAGCAAGATACCGCACATCCCGGCGACAAGTGCTGGCAGGACTTCATGGCCTACCTCGAAGCACCGGCGGACGTGGACGGCAAGGCAGGCCGCCTGGTCTGCAAGCTGGACCGCGATCTGGCCGACTCGCTCGACGACTGCGACATCCGGGGCCGCTGCCGTTCCGACCTCGTGAACGCCATCGTCCGCTCGTTCTTCGAGAACCACCTTTCCCGGCTGGCGCAGTACCGCCGCGAGAAGAAATCATTGTTCAACAACTACAAACCCGAATCCCATGCGTAGAATCAACTGGACAGAAGCCATGCTCTCCCGGCTTGCCGAGCTTTATCCCGTGGAGACCACCGCCCATACCGCCTGTATGCTGCAAGTCGGCGTGACGGCCGTGAAGGAGAAAGCCCGCGAACTCGGACTGGAGAAGCTGGCCAAGAGCCGGTGGCTGGAATGTGCCGGGCACATCAGCCGCCACTTCGACAACCGCTCATACGCCGAGATGGCCGGCGACCTGGGCGTCAGCCGCACCACGGTCAGCCGTATGGCACGCAAGCTGGGGCTGAGCCGGAGCAAGGCACAGGGTTACGAAATATCGTCCCGTGTACGCCGCGAGATGGTCCGCCGTGAACGGCGCAGGGCCATCTTCGGGCTTGACCCCCTCACACGACTCAAGGTCATCTCCCACCGCGCCAAGGTCAGGATACGCTCCCGGCTGAAAGCCAAGGGCTACATTACCGGCGTACACCGGAACATACTGTACTTCACCGAAGCCACATGCCGGAAAGCCCGGCTGGAAGCCAAAGCCGCCAGGCTCGGACTGGCCTTCCAACCTTTTCCCGGAGACAACACACCATTATCCAATGCCATATAGCCATGCAGTACGGACAAATCGTTTTTATCCTTTTCGTGGCAATGGCCTGCTATTACGTCTTCCTCATCTTCACGGACATAAGGACAGCGCAGGCGGCTCAGAACGCGGAAAAGGAGAACCATACGGAAGAAGAGATAGACATATCGGACGAGGCAAAGAGCTTCCGCCCGACCAGAGTCAGCAGGGACGAGGAAAAGAAGGAAGAGGCGGTTGGCAACGGGCAATCCGAACCGGACTCACCCCAAGAAAAAGGCTTCCGCCGTCCCGGTTACCGTGAGGCCGTCATGACCGACGGCATCCTTGTGGACGACCTCATCCACGAAATCGACAGGCTGGCGGAAAGCGGCACCAGCGACCTCGGCCTGGTCATATACACCTGCGAGAACGCAAGGTGAGAATCACACGTTCCTTTAGTGACCCCTGTTCCTTCGGCGATGAAACAACCATTTAACGAATTAAAGAAATGCAGGAATTAAAGAAAAAATGCCTACGTGCATACGTCCGTTTCAAGCAGTCCGCGTTCGCCCGGAAGGGCACGCTCGCCCTCGTGGCACTCACCCTCGCCGTCGGCGACGTCATGGCTGGCAGCAAGGGGGCGGCGGGCTTCACCAAGGCCACCCAGGAAGTAAGCTCCTACCAGACACCCGTCTCCAACCTCATGAAGGCTATCGCGGCGGTCATCGTGCTGGTAGGCGCGTTCAATGTCTACTTCAAGATGCAGAACGGCGACCAGGATGTCAAGAAGACCATCATGCTGACCATCGGCGGATGTATCGCATTCATCGCTTTGTCAGAGGCTTTGCCGCTTTTCTTCACGTAAGGCCATGGAGGAAAACAAGAACGGTCAGGACGGCTTCCCCGTGTTCAAGGGACTCCAGAAACCGCTGGAGTTCATGGGCATCCGGGGCCGTTTCCTCACGCTGGCGGCGGTGGACATAGGCGTGTCCTTCGTGGGGTTCATCGCCTTTTCCATCGTCCTGGGGAAACTCGCCGGGTTCGTCGCCATGCTGGTGATGGCCGCCGCAGGGCTGGCCACCATCTTCGTGAAGCAGCGCGGCGGACTGCACAACAAGAAACGGGCGAAGGGAATCTACGTCTATAAGAACATCCGGAAAACGGATTAAAGAGAATTGAAGAACTGATAAAAACAGAAAGCATCCTATGGCACAGAACAGGAAACGGGCATTCGAGGGGCTTTACGCCCAGCTGGAAGAGACGGACGGTCATGCCGTCCTCTTCTCCGCCAGGGGCGAGCCTTCGGTCATATTCGAGACGGCCAACCCCGTGCAGCAGCTATGCACGGACGCGGAGCAGTACCTGCGCTTCCAGGACGTGCTCTCCAACCTCGTGCAGACACTTGGCGAGGGCTACGCCCTGCAGAAGCAGGACATCTTCTGCAGGCAGGCCTACCACCACGACGTGCCGGAGGATGCGGAGTTCCTGACGCGGAGCTACTTCCGCTACTTCGAGGGAAGGGAGTTCACCGAGATACGCACCTATCTTATTATCACGCAGGAGGCGCAGCGCGGCCAGTTCGTGCAGTACGACCCGAAGAAGTGGGCGGAGTTCCATGCCAAGGTGGCCAAGGCGGAGGACATCCTGAATGAAAGGCATATCCGCCACAGGCGGCTGACAAGGGACGAGGTGGACGAATACTGCCACCGCTTCATGGCCTTCCGCTTCCGCCACGGCCCGTTCTCCATGAGCAACTTCAAGGCTTCGGACGAGTACCTGAAGGTGGGCGGCCGCGTGGTGCGCTCCTATCCGCTGGTGGACATCGACGAGATAAACCTGCCCTCACGCATCAGGCCGTACACGCAGGCTTCCGTCAACGGATATCCCATCGCCACCGACCTTTTCTCGTTCCTGACAAGCGTTCCACATGCGGACTGCGTGGTGTACAACCAGGTGGTGCAGATACCAGGCCAACGCAAGCTTCTCCGCAAATTGCAGGCCAAGGCCAAGCGTCACGGCTCCATGCCCGACCCGAGCAACCGGATAGCCAAGGCCGACATCGAGGAGGTCTTGGAAAAGCTTGCCGTGGACAGTTCGCTGCTGGTCTACGCCAACTTCAACATCCTGGTGAGCTGCCCGGCGGACAAGGTAACGCCCGTCACTTCCTACCTGGAGACCAAGCTGTACGGGTGCGGCATCATGCCCTCGCGCACGGCCTACAACCAGCTGGAGCTGTTCACCGACAGCTTCCCCGGCAACGCCTACGCTTTCAATCCCGACTACGACCTGTTCCTCACCCTGTCGGACGCCGCCCTGTGCTTCTTCTTCAAGGAGCACCTGAAGGAATCGGAGGACACGCCCCTGACCACATATTACACCGACCGGCAGGGACTACCCGTCTGCATCGACATCACCGGCAAGGAGGGCAAGGTGAAGATGACCGACAACGCCAATTTCTTCTGCATCGGGCCTTCGGGAAGCGGCAAGTCGTTTCATATGGACTAAAACGCATCGAAAAGAACTCCAAACAAAACTTAGAGAAACGTCATAAATAGCTCATTTTCAATACATATTCATTAACATAACGCTCCAACCGCCTATTGCGAGTTTCATCCGTTTATAGTAATTTTGTACCACGGTTGTACCATGGGCAGAGGGACACACGGTTCTTAATGAGGGTTCTTATTTCCTCTTATTTCCCCTTGTTTCCTCTTAAAAGTTTCCGTCAAGGACCATCCCCCATGAGTCACTGCAAAATTCAAAAATAACGGTAAAAATGAATACTACAACTCGCATTCCAATCGTGCTGATGTCCGTAGAGGAAACAGCGCAGGCAGTAAGCATCAGCGTCAAGACAGTACGCAGTCTTATTCGTCAAGGCAGGCTAAGAGCCGTAAATTTCGGTACACGCATGACCAGGATCTATTTGCAAGACCTTCTTGAAATAGCCAAGGGACAAGGTTATCAGGTGGTTCTCCCTTCTTCCCTATCGTTAGAAGGAGCAACGTCCAAGAAAGCACAGAGGCTAAAAGATGCCGAGACTGGCTCAGTCAACAAGTTGGCAAAGTGTCGCAAGACTCCCAGGGCTGGTGAAAGAGCACCTGATGGAGTAACCCACGACACCCATTACACAATGGCAGAGGTGTTGAGCACCTTTAATATCAAGTATGGAAGATTCTATGAAGTCCGCAATCGTTACCAACTCCAGTCAGTTCACGCATGGGGAACGACCTGCTTCAAGAAAGAAGACGTGGAAAGGGTTATCGGGCTTTATAATGAAGAACAGGGTAAGAACATTTCCGATGACTGGTACACCTGCTTCGACATCATGAAACTCTACGGATTAGGCAAGACACAGGTACGCAGATTTGCGGAGACCCATGGAGTGAGAATCCGAAAGTTCAAAGGCGGAAGAGCCAACTACTATCTGAAAGCAGACTGGGAGGCTGCACGCAAGAAGGCAGAGAAAAGCAGTACTACGACCAAGGCAAAACGGAAGTGAGACACAAGTCAAGAGATGGTTCAAACAAACTCATATACGACCCATGCCGTTGCAATTGCTATGCAGCACCCATCCATGTCGGTCGAAACAAACCCACAACGCAGAGTAACGGATATAAGACAAAAAACGCATCCAATACCTGCTTTTAGTCTGATTTTGAGCGTAAAATCATACTCAAAAGCAAATTCAGGTTAAATTCTGGCTGTATTTGAAGCCATCTTTGCTTTTCTCTTTTCACGGCAATCTAACTTTGCATCGGATTTGAGAGTTAAAGCGTTGCGACCATGGCTATTCGCATCCACAGATACACATCGGTAAGAATAATAAAAGAATAACAATATGACGAACATTTGTACAAAGGTCACCGTGCGGAAACGACCTATCAAGAACGGACAGACTTCCCTCTATCTGGATTTCTATCCTCCAATCCGCAACCCGAAGACAGGCAAGCTCTCACGCAGGGAGTACCTTGGTCTTTACATCTACACCAACCCTGTTGAACGCTTTCAGCAGGAGTACAACAAAAGTATGATTCAGAAAGCGGAAATCATCAAGTGCCGCAGGACTGAGTCCATCATCAATGAGGAGTATGGCTTCCTCGACCGCAACAAGGGCAAGGAGAGCTTCTTGGAATATTTCAAGAACCTCATGATTGAGCGTGGCAGCAGCCAGAACTGGGCAACCGCCTACATGCACTTCCACAATTACACGCATGGCGAGTGCCGCTTCTGCGACCTTACCGTTCCGTACTGCCAGGGATTCCTCGACTACCTGTTGTCGGATGCCTGTATGCACAACGGCAAGCGCATGATGGGAACAACAGCCAACAACAACCTTACCAAGTTGAAGTGCATCCTTGCCATCGCATACGAGGACGGACTGCTCAAAGAGAATATCGCCAAGAAACTTGTGCGTGCCAAGGCTCATGGCAACAAGCGGCAGTTCCTCACCAAGGAAGAGTTGTTGCAGTTGTCTCAGACTCCTTGCAAGAGTGATGTCCTTCGCCGTGCAGGTCTCTTCTCCTGCCTTACAGGTCTTCGCCTTTCTGACTGCATCAGACTCCAGTGGGAGAATATCGTCAAGTTGGCTGATGGCGGCTGGGGAATGGACATTATCACAAAGAAGACTTCCACCGCTGCAATCCTGCCTATCAGCGAAGAGGCTTTGCAGCTCTGTGGCGAGCGAAGCACTGGACAGGTGTTCAAGAATCTCACGAACAGTACAGTGGCATTGTATCTCAAACCGTGGATAAAGGCTTCCGGCATCGAGAAACACATCACCTTCCACTGCTTCCGTCATACCTTTGCCACCTTGCAGTTGGCAGAGGGAACGGACATCTACACCGTGAGCAAGCTGCTTACCCATAGCAATCTTGCCACTACTCAGGTGTATGCCGATGTGGTGGACGAACTCAAACGTGATGCGGCAGAACGTATCTCGCTCAAAATACCAACAAAGGAAGAGAGTGACCAGACATAAGTGAAAAACATAATCAGGATAACAAATGGAAGAAAACAAATCATTATCGTTCGACCAACTGCCCAGTGCAGTTGGCGAACTTCTGACAAAGGTCAATACGATGATGACTCGTCTTGATGACATTGGTCAGAGAATAGGCAATGCTCCGAGCGAGAATGACCATGTTCTTATGGACATCAGAGAGGCAAGTGCCTTCGTCCGAAAGAAAGTCTCATCGCTTTATGCTTACACATCTGAAAGGCGCATTCCTTTCTACAAGAGAGGGAACACGCTCTACTTCTTCAAAGACCAGCTGATAAAATGGATTGAGGCAGGTGGCTCATGGGACAAGCCTTACGAATCGACCCAGGAGGAACAGGCAGACTTCGAGGCTCATCTGGCAATGTTGCAGAAAAGCAAGAAGAACAAGCCTGCCTCCATGAAGAGGGTCAAGGGCGAGAAAAATCCTGATGGGGAAGAATGGCATGACGGATAAGAGAATCATGTAATCTACTTTTTACGAAAGGGGAAAGAGAAACTATTCATTCTTTCTTTGCTGAGTAATCCGTTTCACTAATAATCAGTTTTTCAAGATGAGTAACCAAAGCATAAAATACGGAATCCTGCTGACCAAGGAACAGCTCGATTTCTTGAAGGATGACAGGCAGGGCTTCCACCGCATGACCGCCTTCGGCACTTTTGTATCAATGGCATCCACCAAGCCAAGTGTTTATCTGAAGACAGGCTTCTCCGCTTCTCTCTCCATCGGGCAGTTTGCCATCTCTACCGTTGAGCTGTCTGCCCTTTGGAAGTGTGACCGCAAGACAGCGGCAAAGGTGGTGGAACTGTTCAATCAGGTGGGCATCCTCTCAACCGAGAGGAACAACCGCACCTCCATACATACGATACTATGCATCGCCTTCTGGTACGTTGACGGCATCAAGGAAGCCATCAAGAACCCCTTCTACAACCGTCAATCCGTGACTTCCGCCACCCAAGAGGAATCGGTGTCCAATGTCCCATCCGATACCGCTTGCTCTTCGGAAGGCAATCTTTCCAATGGCATAGGTCAGCAGAAAGACAGCAGCGTCAATCCTGCCACTACTGACATTCTGCAGCCCCATGTTCCTGCCTCTTATAATACCTCTTCCCCTTTCGTTAATTCTCATGTTATCGGGGATGGACTTTCAGATCCTTCTCCGATACCACAAGACTTCAAACAAAGGGAAAAGGAAGGTGATGACCATTTTGAGTATGAGGTTGGACAGCCGTCAGAAGATGACTGCAATCAAGGAGAAGGGGCATCACCCATTGAGTTGCTGCCGTCTCCTGTCTATGATGACGAGGGCAACCTCTTGCAGCCACCGCCCCATGAAGGACGATGCGAGGATCACACGGAGAGACATGGCGCGCATATCACCCCAAGTCACTCATGATGTCATCTCTACTTTTCCCTTATTTCGACTATTGACGTTCCCGACAGGCAAGCTATCCAGAAGCCGCTACCTCTATTAGCCGTAGTTTTTTTTCGGAGGTCTAAACAAGAAGTACCAGTGTCAGACGGTTTCGCTTCGCCCACCGCTTCCTACTGGCATTCTTGAATGTTCGCAGGCTCACATTGGCTGTCCTGTTATATCAAGTATAAACTTTATAAACCCCATCTACAATGACAAAAGACAAGAATAACAACACGGAGAAAACCTCAAAGAAGAGACCTCCGAAGACCAGACACATTGACGTTCGTTTCACAGAAGAACACTACGACTTGGTAGTACATAATGCCCGACTGTCAGGCAGGAGCAAGAGCACATATCTTCATGACTTAGGCATCGGACACAAGCCATCCCTACCCATGACCGCAGAGCAGGAGGAAGCCTTGAAGGGCTTAATCGGGGCAAGGTCTGAACTGGTTTATGTGCGCAATGCGCTTCATGCCCTGCCACAGACCGAGAGACTAAAACTCTTCAAGAGAGCCGACTTCATGGAACGTTGGCTTCAAGGCATCAACACCCTGATAGAGGAATTGAGCCGCATTAGAGACAAATTCTTGGATATGTTATGATAGCAAAAGCGTCAGCAATTCAGCATGGTCAGGCAATGACCAATTACGCAACCAAAAACAATCGCGCGGACATCGTCAAGACCAACCATCTCAGCGAGGGTCTGCCGCCGATGGGCATGTGGGACGAGATGGTGCTGCATCAGTCCATGTTCAAGCAGAGGTATGCCAAGAAGCCCATCGAACTGACGTCCATCCGCTTTGAGCTTTCCCCATCTGAGGAGGAGGCACGTAACTGGACTATGGAGGACTGGAGAAGATTCCTTGACGAGTTCATTCGTGAGATGGATGGTATCTCCAAGGTGAACCACATCGGCAAGAAGAAAGGCAAGGCTGCAACTTCGGTCAAGCCGACCAACATAGCCAACTCACAATATTTTGCCGCCCTTCACCGTGACTCCAAGAGTGGCATTCCCCACCTGCATCTGGTGGTGAACCGCATCGACATGGACGGTAATCTCAATGATGTGAAGTTCATCGGTGAGCGTGCCGTGATGGCTGCGAAAGCCATCAATCAGCGTCATGGTTGGAAGGATGCCATGGATATTCGTCAGGAACGCATTGCAGAGGTGACCAAAGCCTGTATGGATGTGCTGCGTTCAATGCCGTTCTTTGATTGGGATGAATATGCCGACCGATTGAGGGCAAAGGGATATGACATCGAGCTTATCCGTGACAAGAATGGTCAAGGCAGGGTGCATGGCTACCGCTTCAAGTTCGGAAAAACTACCATCAAGGCTTCCGAACTGGGTGTAGGAAGGAATCTCACCGCATCGAAAATCGGGAATACCTTCCGCAAGCTGCACCCTCAGCCAACACCTGTTGCAGTTGGTCAAAGACCTTCTCCTTCTGTTTCAAACGCTACCACATTGGACAGCAGAAATACGGCATCGCAAGGTGGTCTGTCTCGTACAAGCAATGTTGCCAAACCTGACCTTCCTGCCGGATTGAGAAAGATTATTGAAGTCGATGGTGAGCGTTTCAGCATAGTCATGCCGAGAACTGCTTACGACACGATGAACAGTTGTATCGAAGTTCCCGAGAATGGATCCGCAAGCCACACTGACATTCTGAATGTAGCCATGCTGCTCTTCATGAACTACCTTGATGCTGCCACATCGATGTCTGAGTCATGTGGTGGCGGTGGCAGTCCTGGCAGTGGCTGGGGACGTGATAAGGACGATGATGACCGTGAATGGGCAAGACGTTGCGCAATGCAAGCAAACACACTCTGCAAGCCGATAAAGAGAGGCATGAAACGATAACTTTTCAAACAAGAACGGTATGGGAAGAAACAAGAAAGATGCCACACAGGATGTGCTTAACCTGTACAATCAGATGCAGGAGGACGAGAACATCGAGAGTGGCAAGGAAGAAATCAAAGTGACCCTGAAAGAGATTGAATCAGCCAAGAAAGCACTCTATGAGGCAAAGGAGGAACTGGGCAATGCCTATCGGAGGTTGGAATCAACGAAAGTGGCACTTATGGCTGCCCACAGGAGCACGGACAACATCGTGGATAGTATATGCCATGCCATAGTCAAGGCAGAGCAGAGCAACCTCAAAGTCGGCATCAACGATGAAGGAGTTGCCCAGTTGGATAAGCGGAACAACACCGCCATTTCTGCTTTCAAGCAAGCCCTTGACGAGCATGAGAAGCGGATAAACGACCTGTTCACTCACCAGCAGAAAGAGCTTAAACGAATCCGCAATATCGAGGAGGGTGCATACTTCAACGGTAGCACCTATGCCTGGATGTTCGGCTTGGCTTTCCTAAGTTGGTCTATCATCTTTGTTGAAATCACCATTTGGATATGCATCACACTTTTTTAGAAAACTCAAAACATCAGAATCATGACAGACAACGAATACAGCAAGGCAAGAAAAGCCGCTGTTGATGCCCTTATCTACTGGGCAAAGACAGGCATGAGAGAGTTCACCATGCGTGACGCAGTAAACGACTATCTGGAGGCGAGCGGTGCTAACCGCCCCTCCATCGGTGGCGAATAGACCATCCTTGCACACAGAAAAAATGCAGCCAACCGACTGGCGATTGACTGCATATACAATTCATTTTGCAATAAGATTACTTACTTTCCCTCTTTTCCATCGGTTTTATTAGATGAGTTTGTTTTTGTAGTTGCTGTTTTTGATGAGGTTGCTCGTGGAAGAAGAGTTGGATTAGAGCCTATTGACCAACGATTATTCTTCGGTTGCGACGGAGGAACATTTGTGTTTGTGCGACTGGTTTCTTTTCGCTTTTGTTCCGCTTTTCTTTTTTCCTCTGCTCTTCTCCTCGCATTTTCCCGTTCTAAAGCAATGCGATTACGTTCATTAATCTCATGAAGACGTTGATTGTTTATCCTTTGTTGCTCTTGTTGGAATCGTCTCTCATTTTCTTTTCTAATTTGTTCATTACGTTCTTCTTCAAGATATCCTAAATTCCGCAGTATTTTAGTTTAACTTATTTTATAAGTACCTGAGCAACTTTTTGTTGCTCAGGTACTTAAAAAGTTATATTTGTAATAGTGTTGCGGAATTAAGGATACTACAAAAATGGATTGACTGCTTCAACGCCGCCGATGCAGTCGCTTTGGCAAACTTATACGCTCAGGATGCCATAAACCATCAAGTCGCAAACACCCCAGTTATAGGAAAAACAGCTATCCATGAAATGTTTGTAAATGAATTTGCAACCTCAAAAATGGTTTGTATTGTTGAGCATATATTCGAGGATGGAGAATGGGCTATCATGGAATGGAAAGATCCGCTCGGGTTGCGAGGATGCGGATTCTTTCATGTGCAAAACGATAAAATAGTTTTCCAAAGAGGTTATTGGGATAAGCTCAGCTTTCTCAAACAGCACGGTTTACCCGTAGAGAATAGTGATGAAAATCCAAACACATAACACCGTCCGATATGGGAATCATCATTCATTCTTTAGAGTCCGTTTCTTTCAAAGATTTGTATGCGGCATTCTCATCTGCATTCAAAGATTATGATTTCTCTTTGAATGCGGATGAATTGCGACGCATGCTCGACCGACGAGGATACAATCCACAACTATCTTTCGGAGTATTTTTCGAAGGACGGCTGATTTCTTTTGTGCTTAACGGAACAGGCATGTACAACAACATCTTGACTGCCTATGACACAGGGACGGGAACCGTACCTTCATTCCGGGGATTACACCTAACCCAAAAAATATTCACTTTCAGCCTCGAATTGATATGTCAACAAGGAGTTCGGCAATATGTACTGGAAGTTTTGCAACACAATCACAAAGCAATAAAAATATATCGCAAATTAGGCTTTGAAACACAGAGAAATTTCAACTACTACTCTGCCAAACTGAGCGATATTGTTCCTGTATTGCAAGTAAACCATACCGCATGTCGCATACTCCCATCGGATTTAAAAAACTGCCTTAACCAAACGGCCTGGTTCGATTTTCATCCTTCATGGCAAAATGACAGGGCTTCACTGGAACGCGGAATCGACAATTTGGACATATTGGGAGCTTATGAAAGAGAAGAACTTGTCGGATTTGTTATCTTTGAACCGGCATCTGGCGATATTTCATCCCTCGCAGTTGCAAAAGATTACCGGCGTAAAGGAATAGGCAAGTCTTTGCTTAAAAGTGCTGTCAGTCATTTTCAAAGCGATGTACTCAAATTTACTAATGTTGATTGCGATTGTGAATCAGTCACTGGTTTCTTGTCATCATTAGGACTTACCCCAAAAGGACAACAGTTTGAAATGGTCAGAAAAATTTAACCTACATTTATATGAATAGCCCTCATCATCAAATAACAAATTAATAATACCAAATAAAAATACGTATAGATTAAAAAAGTTCTTTGTGCTTTTGTCAGGGAACTTTTTTTTCGTAAATTTGCGTTCAATTATGCGGCAGTAATAATATACATATTAATACGAGTTAAGAATCCTGTAGTTTTCTACATGCTACGAGGAGGTATTAAAAGGTGCGTTTCGGCAATGCATCTATTGTAGTATATTATTGCTTAATCAAATGAACATTATAAATTTAGGAATTCTTGCTCACATTGATGCAGGAAAAACTTCCGTAACCGAAAATCTGCTATTTGCCTGCGGAGCAACGGAAAAGCGCGGCAGTGTTGATAAAGGTGACACCATAACAGACTCTATGGATATAGAAAAACGTAGAGGAATTACTATTCGGGCTTCTACGACATCTATTGTTTGGAATGGTGTGAAATGCAATATCATTGACACTCCGGGACACATGGATTTTATTGCAGAGGTGGAGCGGACATTCAAAATGCTTGATGGTGCAGTCCTCATATTATCGGCAAAGGAAGGCATACAAGCACAAACAAAGTTGCTGTTCAAGACTTTGCAAAAACTGCAAATCCCGACAATTATATTTATCAATAAGATTGATCGTGCCGGCGTAAATCTTGAGCGTTTATATCTGGACATAAAAACAAATCTGTCGCAAGACGTCTTGTTTATGCAAACGGTTGTCGATGGAGTCGTTTACCCGATTTGCACCCCAACAGATATAAGGGCAGAACACAAAGAATTTGTATGCAACCATGACGACGATATATTAGAACTATATTTGGCGGATAAAGAAATCTTACCGGCAGATTATTGGAATGCGATAATCGCTCTTGTGGCAAAAGCCAAAGCCTATCCGGTCTTGCATGGATCAGCAATGTGCAATATTGGCATCAATGAGTTGTTAGACGCCATCATTTCTTTTATATTTCCTCCGGCATCAGTCCCCAATAGACTTTCAGCTTATCTTTATAAAATAGAACATGACCCCAAAGGGCATAAAAGAAGTTTTCTAAAAATTATTGACGGAAGGCTGAGACTTCGAACCGTTATAAAAGTCAATGATTCTGAAAAATTCATCAAGATTAAAAATCTAAAAACCATTTATCAGGGCAAAGAGATAAATGTTGATGAAGTGGTTGCTAATGATATTGCAATTATAGAAGATATAGAAGAATTAAGAATCGGAGATTATTTAGGTGTTAAACCTTGTCTGATTCAAGGATTATCTCATCAGCATCCCGCCCTCAAATCTTCTGTCCGACCAGACAAGCCCGAAGAGAGAAGCAAGTTGATATCCGCTCTAAATGTATTGTTTATTGAAGACCCGTCTCTGTCCTTTTCCATAAATTCATATAGTGATGAATTGGAAATCTCGTTATATGGTTTAACCCAAAAAGAAATCATACAAACATTGCTGGAAGAACGATTCTCCGTAAAGGCCCATTTTGATGAAATCAAGACTATCTACAAAGAACGACCTAAAAAGAAGGTGAATAAGATTATCCATATCGAAGTCCCTCCCAACCCTTACTGGGCCTCCATAGGACTGACTCTTGAACCTTTACCGATAGGGTCAGGGTTGCAAATCGAAAGTGAAATCTCCTTTGGTTATCTGAACCATTCTTTTCAAAATGCCGTTTTTGAAGGAATCCGTATGTCTTGCCAATCGGGATTGCATGGATGGGAAGTGACGGATTTGAAAGTAACCTTTACTTATGCCCTTTATTATAGTCCGATAAGTACCCCTGCCGATTTTAGACAATTGTCTCCTTATGTCTTCAGGTTGGCTTTGCAACAATCAGGAGTGGATATTCTCGAACCGATGCTCTATTTTGAGTTACAGATACCACAAGTAGCAAGTTCCAAAGCTATTACAGATCTGCAAAAAATGATGTCTGAGATTAAAGGTATCAGTTGTAATAATGAGTGGTGTCTTATTGAAGGGAAAGTTCCATTAAATACAAGTAAAGACTATGCCTCAGAAGTAAGTTCATACACTAAAGGCTTAGGCACTTTTATGGTTAAGCCGTGTGGGTATCAAATAACAAAAGGCGGTTATTCTGATAATACCCGTATGGAAGAAAAGGATAAACTTTTATTCATGTTTGAAAAATCAGTATCATCAAAATAATGGAACGATCCAGGAATTTCTATAAGACAATACGGTTGGGGTATATACTTATCTCCGTTCTTATCGGATGTATAGCATATAATAGCTTCTATGAATGGCAGGAGATAGAAGCATTAGAACTTGACAACTTGAATTCAAATCACAGAGAAGTGAATAGACAGTATTACCCGACAGAGCAACTACGACAAAGCAATGCCATCAAAAAAAATGACAGCACACACAAAGCATAGACTGATTGTCTTGCCCTAAAAGATTGATTGGAATTTATTCAGGACTGCCTATCACTTAGATAGAAGTCCAAGGTCTGCTGAAATACATAATTCAAAAATTGAAATTGCTTGACTGCAAATTTAGTAACTTTGCTTGACAAATTAACGAGAAAGAAGAGAAAATGAAAGCCGACCGCATAACATCACCTATACGCAAGCAGGGGGTTCGTGCTTCGTAAGACAGGAAAGTGGTAAATTTAAAGTTCAGTTCATCGTAGGTAGCTTAGTGGTAAAAATCCCTGCCTGCGTATAGCTGCAAACCGTTGTTAGCAATCCGCTGCGCTCCTTGCTAACAATGGCTCGGCGACTTACGTCGCTTGCCGTAAGCCGCCGCTTCGCGGACTGCTTACAACAAGCGACTTGGCTAAATAGCTCCGCTTTTGTATCTTCGATACAGCTTCGCTACTTCGCCAATTCGCCGAGCCATTGTTATGGGCCATTTTTGAATGACAATGCGAATAGATACAGACAAACAAATGAATTTACTTAGTGATAAGAACGTTGCAATAATTGGTGGTGGACCCGTTGGACTGACTATGGCAAAATTATTACAGCAAAACGGCATAGACGTTTCAGTTTACGAAAGAGACAACGACCGAGAGGCAAGAATTTTTGGTGGAACCCTTGACCTACACAAAGGTTCAGGTCAGGAAGCAATGAAAAAAGCGGGATTGTTACAAACTTATTATGACTTAGCCTTACCAATGGGTGTAAATATTGCTGATAAAAAAGGCAATATTTTATCCACAAAAAATGTAAAGCCCGAAAATCGATTTGACAATCCTGAAATAAACAGAAATGACTTAAGGGCTATCTTGTTGAATAGTTTAGAAAACGACACGGTTATTTGGGATAGAAAACTTGTTATGCTTGAACCTGGTAAGAAGAAGTGGACACTAACTTTTGAGAATAAACCGAGTGAAACAGCAGATTTGGTTATTCTTGCCAATGGCGGGATGTCCAAGGTAAGAAAATTTGTTACCGACACGGAAGTTGAAGAAACAGGTACTTTCAATATACAAGCCGATATTCATCAACCAGAGATAAACTGTCCTGGATTTTTTCAGCTATGCAATGGAAACCGGCTAATGGCATCTCACCAAGGTAATTTATTATTTGCTAACCCCAATAATAATGGTGCATTGCATTTTGGAATAAGTTTTAAAACACCTGATGAATGGAAAAACCAAACGCAGGTAGATTTTCAAAACAGAAATAGTGTCGTTGATTTTCTTCTGAAAGAATTTTCCGATTGGGACGAACGCTACAAAGAATTGATTCATACGACGTTGTCATTTGTAGGATTGGCTACACGGATATTTCCTTTAGAAAAGCCTTGGAAAAGCAAGCGCCCATTACCCATAACAATGATTGGGGATGCCGCACATTTGATGCCGCCTTTTGCAGGGCAGGGAGTAAATAGTGGGTTGGTGGATGCCTTGATATTGTCTGATAATCTAGCCGATGGAAAATTTAATAGCATTGAAGAGGCTGTTAAAAATTATGAACAGCAAATGTTTATCTATGGCAAAGAAGCACAAGAAGAATCAACTCAAAACGAAATTGAAATGTTTAAACCCGACTTTACGTTTCAGCAATTGTTAAATGTATAAAATGGAATAAAACGGCACATAACAAACAAATTGGCAATAGAGCCGGTGAAGTACTTCTATTGAACTTTTGTGCAATGTTGAAGATTAGTAATTCTATTCAACATTTGTGCTAAAAGTCGGCTCCATCGCCAATTTGCCAGCCGTTATGCGGCAGCTTAAAAAAAGACGACACCAAACCAAAAAAATCATCTTGAC
>OMCA01000044.1_pt1 | contig 98419 bp, 84 predicted proteins | sample 1673621 | NCBI WGS metagenome assembly OMCA01 (sample SAMEA103958117, study PRJEB25191) | human gut metagenome | biome: human-associated habitat [ENVO:00009003]; feature: intestine environment [ENVO:2100002]; material: feces | place: Germany | collected 2013/2015
TGTATAGTGTGATAACATAGTTTACAGAATGTGCAAGGACATAGTTTACATATTTATGATAAAATAGAGGCATAAAATTCGAAAGGAGTCAAAGTTTATGCCTTGGGAAGAGAAAGTAATAGTAACTATGAGAGAAGAATTTGTAAAAAGAGTGTTGTCACACGAAAAAAGCAAAGCCGAATTGTGCCGGGAATATGGAATAAGCCGACCCACCGGTGACAAATGGATTGAACGTTACCTGAACGGTCAGCCGCTATGTGATCAAAGTAGAGCACCGCATATTGTTGGTAACAAGACAGATGATAAAGTTGAGAAATTCATTGTAGAATACAGGAAAAAGTATCCTGCGATAGGTGCAACTAAAATACACCGTATGCTCCGTGATGAGGGAATAACAGATATTCCTTGTCCAAGAACCATCAATGATATTTTTAAACGCAATGGGTTGATAACAAAGGAAGCAAGTCAGATTGCAACGCCTTATGTCAGATTTGAAAAAAGTGAACCCAATGAAATGTGGCAGGCTGATTTTAAAGGACATTTTGCCATGAGAAACGGAGTAAGATGTCATCCGCTTGATATCATTGATGATTGCTCAAGATTCAGCCTTTGCTGTGCACCGCTCGCCGGGGAAACATACATAGAGGTAAGGCAGCAAATGGAGCATATTTTTTTGAAATACGGTATGCCGTTTTCATTTCTTTGTGATAACGGCACACCATGGGGAACATCTCAGTCTACGGGATTTTCAAGATTTGAAGTTTGGTTTATGGAGCTGGGAATATTGACTTTACACGGGCGCATATTCCATCCGCAGACACAGGGCAAGGAAGAACGGTTCAACGGCTCATTAACCAGAGAATTTTTAAAGTATGAAAGCTTTGAAGATTTTGAAGACGCAAAAATAAAGCTTGACAAATACCGTGATTTCTACAACACAAAACGTCCGCATTACGCATTAAATCTTGACACACCGGCAAAACATTACCATCCGAGCGAACGGGCATACACGCCCGACATATCAGAATGGGAATACAGCGATGAATATAAATTGAGAAAGGTAAAAGAGAGCGGATATGTCACCATAAGAAATCAAGGTTATTATTTAAGCGAGGCGTTTAGCGGAAAAACTATTGCTGTAAAAGAATCCAATAAAGAACAGCATCTCATAAATCTATATTTCAGGCAATTCAGAATAGGACAGATAGATATAGAAAAGAGAGTGTTTACCTTTAAAAAAGCTTATCTAATCGAAAACGACCCACGTTTCGCCGAGGCGAAACATAAAAAATGAACTTTCCATTCGGGCTTCGCCCTCATTTCAAGTTCATTTTTATGTTCGTTTGTTATTGATAACATGTAAACCATGTGCTTGCACAAAGTGTAAACCATGTTACTCTTGACACAAGCTCCTCCCCTACGAAAAATCGGAAATGGCGGCAGATATATCATATCGTTAGAGTGACACAAACAATGTGGCTGTACAAAAACTATATCGCACAGATTACATACCGACAGCGCTATCTGTCGAACAGCACCATCAGAAGCAAAAACAATCTCCCGACTTTTTACGCTAACTTAATCGACGGCATATCACCGCCGATTTTTTGTAATTTATACCATTGCATTTCTGCGTTTTTACAGAATATCGTTTTTTCATACGCTCATAATAATAACGCACAGCATATTGATTATAAATATGCCGAACAGCAAAACGGATACTGAAATCCTAATGAACAGAATAAACGAAAGGAAAAACGGTATGAAAAAGACAGCAGCTATATTAGCTTCCATAGCCGCTATGAGCTTATGCGGTTTATCTGCGTCTGCGGCAGACGGCGATAACATCATTGACGGTGTGTTAAACGGCGCAGAGGAGATTGTTGACGGAGTTGTAAGCGGTGCGGAGGAAATCATCACTCCCGGCGGCTCGACCTCTGTTGACGAAAGTACAAACGACAGCACAGCTATACCCGACACGGTTTCACAGGTAACACCCGGTGACAGCACAAGCAGTACAGGCAATGTAAACACAGGTGTTCCCGCTTTCGAGCTTGCGGCACTCGGTGCGGCGGCAGTAGGCGGTCTTGCGGCTATGGCTATAACGGTTCGCAAGAACAACAAGTAAATTGCTGAAATAAAACAAAACGCTCCTGCTTTATTGGCGGGGGCATTTTGATTATTTACAGCGACAGGAAAAATTCATAGAATTTGCTTTAATTGCCATCTTTGCCGTAAAAACGCTGTACAACAGATAAAAAAAGTAGTATAATATAATTTAATGTCGTGCTGTGGGGATACCTTTCATTTTATAACGAAAAATATTCGGACTGTTTCAAATTCATCTGAGCTATTGCTTTTACCGAGTCACGTTACATACCATACTAAACGCACTTGTAAAAATCATATCTCCGGCACTTTCGTCTGACCTCATATTTCAGATTCAGCCGTTCTTACGGCGGAAGAATATCTGCAATTAAAAGAGGAAATATACATTATCTACATTATCAAGGAGTAAAAATGGAAAAACAAAAGCATAAACGCAGTTCCTTTTCGGGAAAGCTCGGATTTGTTCTTGCCGCAGCAGGTGCATCGGTAGGACTGGGCAATATCTGGAGGTTTCCGTATCTTGCGGCAAAATACGGCGGAGGAATTTTTCTGCTGATATATATCATCCTTGCGCTTACATTCGGCTATACGATGATAACCGCCGAAACCGCAATAGGCAGAATGACGCAGAAAAGCCCTGTCGGTGCATACCGCTCATTCGGAAAGTCAAAATGGCTGACACTCGGCGGCTGGATAAACGCAGTAATACCGATTCTGATAGTGCCATACTACTCTGTTATCGGCGGCTGGGTCATCAAATATCTTTATGAATATATAATCGGAAACGGCGGACAGCTCGCCTCCGACGGATATTTTACAGGCTTTATTTCAAGCGGCGGCAGTGCCGAGATATGTTTCCTTATCTTCACGGCGCTTACGGTTGCGGTAATTTTCGGAGGGGTACGAAACGGCATTGAGCGTGTATCCAAGTTCATGATGCCTGTGCTTGTTATCCTTTCGATAATGATAACCGCATATTCCGTTACTATGCCGGGCGCACTTGAGGGCGTGAAATATTTTCTGATACCGAACTTCTCAAACTTCTCGTGGATGACGGTAGTATCAGCTATGGGTCAGATGTTCTACTCGCTGTCAATAGCGATGGGCATACTGATAACATTCGGCTCATATATGAAAAAGGACGTTTCAATAGAAAAGTCTACCACCAACGTTGAAATATTCGACACGGGCATTGCGATTATGGCAGGGCTTATGATAATACCTGCCGTATTTGCGTTCTCAGGCGGCGATCCCGATACACTGCAGGCAGGACCTTCGCTGATGTTCATTACGCTTCCTAAGGTCTTTTCAGGGCTTTCGGCAGGAACGTTTGTCGGAATACTTTTCTTCTTCCTCGTTTTATGTGCGGCACTGACAAGCTCAATCGCACTTACAGAAAGTGCGGTTTCGACCTTTCAGGATCAGCTCGGCTGGGGCAGAAAGAAATCGACCGTAATTGTCACCGTTATTATGATAGCACTCGGAACACTGTCCTGTCTTGGCTACGGACCGCTCGGCTTTGCACAGATACTCGGAATGCAGATGCTTGATTTCTTTGACTTCCTTACAAACTCGGTAATGATGCCGATAGCGGCAATCGCAACCTGTCTGCTTGTTTCAAGAGTTGTGGGCGTGAAGAAGATCGAAGAAGAAATGACTGCGGAAAACGGCACTTTCAAGCGAAAGAAGATATTCAATTTCATGATAAAATATCTTTGTCCAGTATTTGCGGCGATAATTCTTATAAGCTCGGTCGCAAACGCTTTCGGAATAATAAAGATGTAACAAAAACCTCCCGTCGAAAAGCGGGAGGTTTTACTGTATATATCCTATTATTCTCTGTGGTCGATAACTCTCTTTGCCTTCTTCTCTGTTCTCGGAAGCGTTCCGACAGGAACAACGGTTATCTTCGGTGTAACGCTGAGCTTTGACTTGAACAGCTCTCTGATAGTATCGCCTGTTTTGTCGAAGCTGACTCTGCCCTCTGCCTCGACAGTTACAAGGATAACGTCACGGTTTATGCTTTCATCGTGTGCGATATTGATATTGTACTCACTTGAAACGCCGTCCACCATTCCAAGTATTTCTTCAACCTGGCTCGGGAACATATTTACGCCGTGTACCTTGAACATATCGTCACTGCGTCCCTTTACCGTGTCGAGTCTGGGATAATGACTTCCGCACTTGCAAGGCTCGGGGATAATGCGTGATATATCGTGCGTTCTGAAACGCAGGAGCGGTGCGCCTTCCTTTACAAGAGTAGTAATTACTACCTCGCCCTCTACCCCGTCGGGAACGGGCTTTTCTGTTTTCGGGTCGATTATTTCAATATAAACATAATCGTCCCAGTAGTGCATACCGTCATCTTCCGCACAGCTGATACCTATACCTGGTCCGTATATTTCGGTAAGACCGTAAATATCGTATATTTCAACGCCAAGCTCAGTTTTTATGTAGTTACGCATCTTATCGCTCCAACGCTCAGAGCCGAAAATACCCTTCTTAAGATAAATCTTATCACGCATATTGCGTTTGTTTATCTCCTCGGAAAGAAGTAAAGCGTAAGAAGATGTTGCTGTAAGAACCGTCGATTTAAGGTCTACCATCATCTGAAGCTGTTTGTCGGTGTTGCCCGGTCCCATCGGGATAGCCATAGCGCCCAGCTTTTCACAGCCTGCCTGAAAACCGATTCCTGCTGTCCAAAGGCCGTATCCTGCCGTAATCTGTATGCGGTCCTTGTCGGTGATTCCTGCCATTTCATAGCAACGTGCTATCATCAGTGACCAGTCATCAACATCCTTGGCTGTATAAGGGATAATTACAGGCTTACCCGTTGTACCTGAAGAAGAATGTATACGCACCACTTCTTCATCGGGTACAGCCTGTATTCCGAGCGGATAAGCATATCTCAGATCTGCCTTGCTCGAAAAGGGGAGCTTTTCAAAATCCTCCTGACTTGAAACACCGTCAATTCCGGCATCTCTGTACATCTTTCCGTAATAGCTGTCCGTTTTGATAAGTCTTTTTATCTGAGCGTCAACCATCGCCAGCTGTTTCTCATTCAGTTTCATATTTTTCACCCTCACCGTATCCTGCAAAAAATGCCGCTTTATTCGTTTCGACAAATTTTGAAGGTACACGTTTTTCTATTTCTTTCAGTATGGTTTCCTTTGATATGCCGAGTCTGCCTGTACCGACAGCTACTCCGAGTATCGCAATATTGAAATATCGTGACGAGCCGAACGGTTCGCATATCTTCTTTGCGTCTATAACAACGCAGTCGCATTTGCTTTTAAGATATTCGAGCATTGCGGTTCCGTCATAGCCTGTATCGGCAAGCGATTCTGTGACGGGCTTTACCGGAACGCTGTTTACAATAACGATACCGCCCTTTTTGAGATATATCAGATTACGAACAGCCTCAGCAGGCTCAAAGGCAAGTATCATATCGGCTGTGCCGTAAGGAATCAGAGGAGAATATGCCTCGCCTATCCTTACATGGCTCGTTACCGAACCGCCACGCTGTGCCATTCCTATGGTTTCGGCTGAATGCACTGCACTGCCTTCAATCATAGCTGATGCCGCTATAATCTTTGACGCAAGCACGGTTCCCTGTCCGCCGACACCGCAGATAAGTATGTTTTTATTCATCGGCTCCACCTCCTATAGCGTTTACAGGGCAAATCTGAGCGCAAAGTTTGCATCCTGTGCAGAGATTGTTGTCGATTGTCACCTTACCGTCTGCGACAATAAGAGCAGGACAGCCGATCTCACGGATGCATTTCTTGCACTGTATGCACTTGTCGGAAATTCTGCATTTTGCGGTAGGCTTAGATATTGCTATACAAGGTGATTTGAATATTACAGCCTTCACACCGGGCATATCCGCACATTCACTGACAGCCGTTACAGATGCGTCAAGGTCAAGCGGGTCTACCGTGATTATCTTTTTAACACCGATACCCTCAAGCACCTTTGCGATATTTATCTTGTCAACTATCTGTCCCATAAGGTTGTTGTCAAGACCGGGGTGCGACTGATGACCTGTCATTGCCGTTGTGGAATTATCAAGCACGCAGAGAATCATATCTGCGTTATTATGTACCGCATTTACAACTCCCGTGATGCCCGATGCAAAGAACGTGGAATCACCGACAAAGCCGAAGCATACACCGTCACTGTCCGTATGATTAAAGCCCTGTGCCATAGTGATGCCCGCACCCATACAAAGACAGGTATCAACCATATCAAGAGGCATTGCGTTTCCGAGAGTATAACAGCCTATATCGCCGCAGAAATATGCCTTTCTGCCTTTCATAGCCTGCTTTACCGCATAGAATGACGCACGGTGGGGACAACCTGCACAAAGCACAGGAGGACGAACGGGAAGCGCAGGAGCGTCCGACAGATCGTAGCCCTCCGCCGTGAAATCTTTTCCTAAAAATTCACCGAGTATAGCGGCAATCTTATCTGTGCTGTTTTCACCGCCTGCCTGAACCTTTCCGTCGAGTTTTCCGGACACTTTGAGCTGTAAACCGTGCTTTCCTGCCAGTTTCAGAATCTGCTCCTCAATAAACGGGCTAAGCTCCTCTATGCAGAGGACTTCTTTCGCACCCTCAAGAGATGAAAGCACAAAATCTTCGGGGAAAGGATATGCCGTAGCAATCTTTATCAGCTTTACATCAGGATAATCCTTAAGGCATTCCTTTGTGTATGCGTAGCTGATACCCGATGTGACAACCGCTTTTTCCGAATTAACGCCTTCGGCTTTGTTTGCGCTGTAGGTTGAAAAATCCTTACCGATCTCAACGTTACGCTTTTCTATCATAATGTGATTTGCAAAAGAAAGGCGGGGGAAAATTACCCACTTCTTTGAATCCTTTACAAAGCCCTCGTATTTTTTAGGTGAAGGGCTATCGCAGTTATCAATCGAAGCGTAAGCGTGACAGACACGGGTCGTAGGTCTGAATAAAACGGGAGTGTTGTATTTTTCCGAATACTCAAACGCATCTCCTATCATCTTATACGCTTCTTCGGGAGATGACGGATCAAACACAGGTATACGGCAGAAATCAGCGAATCTTCTGGTATCCTGCTCCGTCTGTGAAGATATAGGACCGGGGTCGTCAGCCGACACTATCACCATACCGCCCTTTACGCCTACATAGGCGAGTGACATAAGCGGATCGGCGGCAACGTTGAGTCCAACCTGTTTCATAGTCACCATTGCTCTTGCACCACTGTACGCCGCAGCCGCCGCTACTTCCATAGCGGCTTTTTCGTTTACAGACCATTCGATGTATACGCCGTCGTGCCGGTATTTCGAAATGGTTTCAAGTATTTCGGAGGACGGTGTACCCGGATAACCTGCAACAAGATTTACACCTGCCGCAAGCGCACCCAGTGCTATCGCACCGTTTCCCATTACATATTCTTGCATATGAAAATTTTTCCTTTCAGAGATTAGTATATACAATATTATTATAACATAAAAAATGTCGGTGTCAACCGACACGGCGGTACGCCGCCTTTTGCCTTTTGGCAAAAGTTTTTATGTTAAAATGTTCTCAGACCTGCGGTGCGCCGCAAGCCGTGTATAGCACGGCAAAATCCGCTTTCGGCGGATTTTATGTCTGAGGTTATTATAACATATGTGTCAATAGCTGATAAAACTGCCTCTGCAAAAAAGCAGAGGCTTACATAAATTCAGTTATTATCGGACAAAGTTATGCTGTCTGCGCTGTTTCCTTCGGTTTCAAAAATAACTATTTCATTTTTACCTTTTTTCAGAAGCGGAGCCGGAATATACAGCTTTTTCTGAGGGCCTATATTCCAGAATCTGCCGAGATTGAATCCGTTAATAAACGCAACACCCTTTCCGAAGCCATCGGTATCCAGAAATGTATCAGCGATTTCACTTATTTCAAATTCAAATTTATAAAATGCCGGTACACCGTCATTGTAACCACGGTTATAGTCTATTCTGTCAAGCTGATTTTCATCAAGTGAAAGTGTGAACATTTCAAATCCATACTGTCTGTGATCGTTAATTCTTATTCCTCCGAGAACGCCCTTGTGCTGGCACTCAAGTCCTGTACCAAAGTTAACTCTGCCGATGTTCTCAACAAGTAGATCTGTTGTTCCGCCTGCGGATTTTTCAGCAAGCTCAAACTGTTCGTCTATCGTTTCGGCAAAAGCCGTAAACGCATACTTGCCGTTTCTGAAGCCTTGTACTCTGTCTGCGGCATTTTCGCATCTCACAGTGCTGACTGTTTCGTTTTCCCTGATGTGTAATCTGTAAAGAACATAACCGTAATAGCAGTCCAGTTCCTCAAAGCTCAGCGGGTACACTGACTTTACCGGGTCTGAGATACTGTCAAGTGTGCTGAAAAGATCGGTTTTGGCGGTGCATCGGATTTCTCCGTATTCCAGACGTCTTATTTGTGTTGTAAGCGGGACTTCATTTATATCGGTATAACGAGAAATCACCTCTTTGCACTTTTCATATTTTTCGGTTATTCGACCATCTTCTGTCAAGGGCGCATCATAATCATACGATGTCACTATGCCTGTCTTTTTCTCATTGTTCTTTCCGGACATAAACCCGAAATTTGTTCCGCCCTCAAACATATAGAAATTCATACTGCCATTTTTGAGCAGAGTATCAAGTTCTTGAGCTGCCTTTTCAGGTGCTGTGATATTGTGTTCTTCGCCCCAGACGTCAAACCAGCCGTTCCAGAATTCCATACACATTAGCGGTTTATCTTCTCCGATAAAACGCCGCATTTCACCAAACTGCCATTCAGCAGAAGAGCCGAAATTGCCGGTCGGCAATGCACCGTCAACCATACCTGATTTGAAAACAAATTCACTCCACGGACCATCAGATGTCACAAACGGTACAGTTATGCCATACTTACGCATAGTATCTCTCAGAAACTCAAGATAGGATGTGTCGTTTCCGTAATAGCCATACTCATTTTCAATCTGCATCATAATTATATTGCCGCCATTATCAATCTGATAAGGTGCAAGCTTGGGCATAAGAACGCTGTAATAACTGTCCACTGCATTAAGGTACGGCTTGTAGGAGCATCTCAGACGCATTGCACGGTCTTTTAACAACCACGCAGGCAATCCGCCGAATTCCCACTCTGAACAGATATACGGCGACGGTCTGATAATCATATAAAGTCCGAGTTTATCGGCAAGTTCTATAAAACGGCAGATATCATGCATTCCGTTCCAATTGAAATTTCCTTTTTCAGTTTCGTGAAAATTCCACGGAATATATGTTTCAACTGTATTGCATCCGATATTTACGAGCTTTTCAAGCCTGTCCTGCCAATATTCCGGTACGGTGCGGAAATAATGTATTGAACCCGAAATTACCTTGAACGGTTTCCCGTCCAAATAAAACTTATCTCTTATCTCAAATCTTGACATAATATACCCTCCTGATTATCAATCTTTCTTCTTTTTCATTTTTGCTATCGCAACGCCTGCGCCGATTGCGGCAGCCACAGCAGCCGCTCCTACAGCAACGGGAATGAGCCTTTACCGCCATTACCGCCGTTGCTTTTTGCTGATTTGTCGCTATCTTCGGGAACGCTGTCGGATGAATCTGTGCTTTCGGCTACCAATGACGTTTCGCTTATTACAGCTTTATTCACAGCCTCATAATCGTACAGCACCTGTGCCGCATCGACAGAACAGCTTCCGCTTACGACAGTCAATTTCAGAGTATGCTTACCCTGTTCCAAGCCGTTTATCAGCAAGAACGACTGTCTGTTGCTGATTTTTGATACGGCATATTTCTTATTAACGGTTTTGCCGTCAACATCAATACTTACAACCGTGTCGCCTTTCTGTACGCCTGTAAGGATAATGCCTGTTCCCTCAAAATCAACGGTGAAATAAGCCCCTTCAGCGCCGTGCGAAATTGTACGCTTGTAGTTTTTGAAGCTGTCCATAGTGCTGTGTTCCCAGCCGTTTTCACTGTAAGTAAATATGTTGTCTAAATTATCAAACTTGTTCACATACGGCTGAACGCTGTCGGTTGCCTCAACCTTGACATTATCAAAACAGCAGTTGTTATATGAACTGTAGAGTGCCGCTCTTCCCGAACCGTAACCTGCGTTATCCGCTTTCAACTCGGTTATCTTGCTATCGTCAACATACACCGTTATATCATTATACAGTGCCGAAATCTTGATATTGTGCCACTTTGACGCATCAAAGCCGTTTATCTCACCGGTATCCATCTTACGCTTGTCACCGAAAAGTATCCATGTGCCGTTTTCATTGAGCGTAACGCTGTAACCGCTCCTACCGCTGTCTGCAAGGATATATCTCAGACCTACGCCTGCATAGCTGTCTTTCCCGTCGGTAAGTATATCCGCACTTACGCTATAATTATACCAGCGGTCATCGCCGAAATTAGTTGTCGGCTCAGGTGTACCGCCCCATTCGTTAGCCTTAATATCCTTTGTAATCTTCTGCATCAGCACCTTTTCGCCGTTCTTTTCGGCAACCTCAAAAGCGCCGCCCTCATCGGTCGTGTAAAGCGGTGCGTTTCCTCTTGATGAAAGGAATTCGTCCGAATAACCGAAATCATCTGTGTACGGCAATGAGAGTAACTTATTGTCGCTTTCCTGCGGCACATCAAATTCAGGCTCTGATATATTAAAAGTTGATACAGTTATCATTGAATACGGCTTTATCGTAACCGAATACTTGCCGTTTTCGGGAGTAACTGTCGAAATCTTCTTGAAATAATTAGTATTGTACTCCTGACCCTCATCAGGACCTCTTGTTTCCCATACATATACTTCATTATCCGCTTTTGCGAGATTTGCTATCTCAAAGTTATATGTGATAGGCTCCGATGTCGTATTTGTAATAATCGTGCTGTAATCGCCTTCCGCACTGCAAGCGGTGATATAGCTGTACTTTGCGTCAACCAGTGCGTGACCGTCACCGCCGACCTTTGAATCGCCGTAACAAGCGTCAAATATAAAGCTCCAGCCCTTATCCATAAACTGTGAGAAATGCAGATTCATATAATATCCGCTGTCAAGAGTATAATAGCCGTTCCACGGGGTGCAGGCGTTTATAAGCTGTTTGTGGCAATATGTAACGCCGTCATAATATCCTGCAACGGCAGGCTGATATTCATACAGCGTCATATATCCGCCACTCACCATTGTAATCATACGGTTTGCAATATCAAGCACACCGTTAAGACCTGTAAGTCCGGAATTTCCTTCGTCAAAGCGGTAAGCCGACTGTGCATAGTTCATAGGTGAGCTTCCCTCAGAAAACCATATTTCTTTACCCTTTTCATCAGCAAGCTTTTTCGTGTTATCGTCCGAGTGACTTGTGTAATGCGTGCCGATAACATCGACCGCATCGCACAGCTCCTTATTCTTCATCATCAGCCTTGATATGCCCCAAGTGCCGCATTCGTCCGCCGCAACTATCTTGATCTCAGAGTAATCATACGGACAGTCCTTTTCGCTTTTGAGGGCTTTTGAAAGGTATTTTATCCAATCCGTATCAACGGCACGCTCATTTTGGTTCGCACTTACATAATCAAACACAAGGCCGTAGGTTTCATAAGCGGCGTCAAGCGTTTGCTTATACCACTTATATCTTGCGGCATAAACATCACTTGAATCCGATACCCATTTAGGCTCGCTCCACCACAGCATATCAAGTGTTACGTCAGGATTTATCTTTTTAATATCGGCGGCAAGCTGAAAACCGGCTCCTCGGGTCACATCGGCTTTTTCATCCTCATATCTCATGGTCGCAGGCTCTGTGCCGGACGATGTATTTACATCGGCGCCCATTTCCACCTTGAAGTGAGTAAATTTAAGTCCGTTTTTGCCGTAAAGATGTTCAAGTATCTTGTTATAGCTTTCGGGATTTTTCTCCTTATAGTCAAGCAAAAGCCTTGACGAGCCGTTACAGCTTATCATGCCCTGTCCTCTGTAGAGGAAGTTTTCACTTGTGTTTGCTTTACTGCCGTCAATTTTAATATTCACCGTATCACCTCTGTTATTATTTTCCGCAAATACAGTATTGACTGCGGTGCACATAATCGCCGCAACGATTTCAAGTGCGGTTATTTGTTTTAAATGTCTACAAAAGCACCACATCTGATATAAAATTACAATATAAATATATATCGGAAAACGTCCGCCGTCAATCTTAAATTAATGATAACTCTAACTTTTTGAAACTAAATTACACTACCGCTGTTTTTTCTGAACTCGGAAGGCGAAATACCCTCATACTTTTTGAATACGATTCCGAAGTATGTGGGGCTGGTATATCCCAGACTTTCTGAAAGCTGTGTCACGGACATATCACAATCAAGAAGCATAGACTTGGCTTTCGAAATCTTGACACGAGCGATATACTCCATAGGCCGCATATTAAGGCGTTCTCTGAAAACACGGTCGAAATACTGCAGTGAAACGCCGGAAAGGCAGGCAAGATCATTTAGTGTAATATCATCGCCGTAATGCTCGTTTATATATCTGACAGCATTATCCGCTATGAGATTTCCCGTATTGTTTTCTTCCTGCTTACCGCCGAATATCTCTTTTGCCGCCAGCACTGCGTTATATATCAGCAACGAACATTTTTCGCCGTTATGAAGATTATCCGCCGCAAGACTGTATATTCTGCCGAATATCTTTTTGAAGGCTGTAAGGTCGGCGTCCGTTGCGACCATTTCGCCGCTGAAGCCCATTGTATTCATAATTCCCTTAAGAAAGTCGCCTCTGAAAATCATCCAGCAGGTATTCCACTCATCATTTTCCGGATAATACTCGTGAGGCAATTCGGGCGGAAGATACATAAAGGAATTCTTTTCAAGCTTATATTTTCTGTTATCGACTTCTAAAACACCGCAGCCTTTTGCAGTATACAGAAACTGATGTGAGGTAAGCCCCTTATCACGCTTAACGTGAAATTCGGGCGATGTTCTCCCTATTCCCAACAGATAAAACGGCAGCCTGACTTCGCTTGCCGGAACAGGATATATGGCACTGAGCATTTTCTCACGCTCCCAATTGATTCTGATTAAATTATAGCATAACGGCAAATAAGACGCAACAAGCATATCATATCCGCCTTTGGATTTTTCTGATTTATTTTTAATGTGTAGTGGGGTTGATATAGTTTTTAACGTTTCATCGGCTTTTTTGAGCGGTTTTTATGCAAAAAGGCGGTCACCAAACAGCGACCGCCTTATATAGTATATTATCTTGTACTGATGCTATTGATTAAGCCTTCAGTGCTTCCTCAACAGCAACTGCGCAAGCAACTGTAGCACCAACCATGGGGTTGTTACCCATACCGATAAGACCCATCATCTCAACGTGTGCGGGAACTGAAGAAGAACCTGCGAACTGAGCGTCAGAGTGCATACGACCCATTGTATCTGTCATACCGTATGAAGCAGGGCCTGCAGCCATGTTATCGGGGTGGAGTGTACGACCTGTACCGCCGCCTGATGCAACTGAGAAGTACTTCTTGCCCTTTTCAACACATTCCTTCTTGTATGTGCCTGCAACGGGGTGCTGGAAACGTGTGGGGTTAGTTGAGTTACCTGTGATAGAAACGTCAACGCCTTCCTTCCACATGATTGCAACGCCTTCTGTTACGTCGTTAGCGCCGTAGCAGTTAACCTTAGCACGAAGACCGTCAGAGTAAGACTTGCGGAATACTTCCTTAACCTCACCTGTGTAGTAATCCATCTCTGTTTCAACGTATGTGAAGCCGTTGATACGAGCGATGATCTGAGCGGCATCCTTACCTAAACCGTTAAGGATAACACGCAGGGGTTCCTTACGAACCTTGTTTGCCTTTTCAGCAATACCGATAGCGCCTTCTGCAGCTGCGAATGATTCGTGACCTGCGAGGAAGCAGAAGCACTTTGTATCTTCTTCAAGAAGCATCTTGCCTAAGTTACCGTGGCCAAGACCAACCTTACGCTGATCGGCAACTGAACCGGGGATGCAGAATGCCTGTAAGCCTTCGCCTATAGCAGCGGCAGCGTCAGCTGCTCTCTTGCAGCCCTTCTTGATAGCGATAGCACATCCTACTGTGTAAGCCCACTTAGCGTTTTCGAAGCAGATAGGCTGAATGCCTTCAACGAGCTTGTAGATGTCAAGACCCTTAGCCTTGCAGATTTCTGCACACTCTTCAATAGAGCCTATACCATAGTTCTTTAAAACAGCGAGAATCTGGGGTTCACGTCTGTCATATGATTCAAATAAAGCCATTGTTATTTCCTCCTTACTGCTTTCTGGGGTCGATGATCTTTACAGCATCGTTAACACGGCCGTACTGACCCTGTGCCTTTTCGAATGCTGTGTTAGCATCGTCACCGTTCTTGATGAATTCCATCATCTTGCCGAAGTTAACGAACTTGTAGCCGATGATCTCATCATCTTCATTGAGTGCAAGACCTGTAACATAACCGTCTGTCATTTCGAGGTAACGAGGACCCTTCTTGAGAGTACCGTACATTGTACCTACCTGTGAACGAAGACCCTTACCGAGATCCTCAAGACCTGCACCGATTGCAAGACCGTCCTCTGAGAAAGCACTCTGGCTTCTGCCGTAAACGATCTGGAGGAAGAGTTCTCTCATTGCTGTGTTTATAGCGTCACAAACGAGGTCAGTATTAAGTGCCTCGAGAATTGTTCTGCCGGGAAGAATTTCAGCCGCCATAGCTGCAGAATGTGTCATACCTGAGCAACCGATAGTTTCAACGAGTGCCTCCTGAATTACACCATCCTTAACATTTAAAGACAGCTTACATGTACCCTGCTGGGGTGCACACCAGCCGATACCGTGTGTAAAACCGGAAATATCCTTGATTTCCTTCGCCTTTACCCACTTTGCTTCTTCCGGAATGGGAGCTGCGCCGTGCGCTACGCCCTGCTTCACGGGACACATAGTTTCAACTTCATGTGAATACGTCATAACAGTTGTAGACTCCTTTCAAATTTTCGTGACCGCAGCCGTAGCTTGTCACGGTCACCGGTAGTTCTTTGCCGGGAAATACCCGGAACATACAAATATATTATATACTATTCTCTCGCCATTTTCAAGGGATTTTCTTAATTTTTTCGGTTAGCAATCGGTAACTCTGCTGTTATCTATCGGACATACCCGGATTTTTTCCATATAAGACAGCCGATATTATCAAAATACGGACAGATAAGAATGATAACTTATCTGTCCGTATAGAATTTATTCAAGCATCGTCTGCTCCGTCCTCTCGATACCAAGCATGGGTGCTAAATACCTGCCCGTATAGCTTACGGGATTTGCCGCTACTTTCTCCGGAGTGCCGGTAGCAATCACCGTACCGCCGCCGCTTCCGCCCTCAGGCCCCATATCAATGATATAGTCGGCAGTTTTTATAACATCAAGGTTATGTTCTATTACAAGCACGGTATTTCCGCCGTCGGTTAGCTTCTGAAGCACATCTATCAGCTTGTGTACATCGGCGGTATGAAGTCCTGTTGTAGGCTCGTCAAGAATGTACACCGTCTTGCCTGTTGCACGCTTTGAAAGCTCCGAAGCCAGCTTTACTCTCTGCGCCTCACCGCCCGAAAGCGTTGTCGCAGGCTGACCTATCTTTACATATCCAAGCCCTACATCATAAAGCGTCTGCAGCTTTCTCTTTATCTTTTCGTGATTTTCAAAGAAAGCTATGCCCTCTTCTACCGTCATTTCAAGCACATCGTAAATATTCTTGCCTCTGTAGTGAACCTCGAGCGTTTCACGGTTATAGCGTTTGCCCTTGCAGACCTCGCACGGTACATATATATCGGGCAGGAAGTGCATTTCTATCTTGTTGATACCGTCGCCCTCGCAGGCTTCGCAGCGTCCACCCTTTACATTGAATGAAAATCTTCCGCTTGTATAGCCCCTCATCTTTGCGTCATTGGTCGATGCGAACAGCTCTCTTATATCGTTGAATACACCCGTATAGGTCGCAGGGTTACTCCTCGGTGTTCTGCCTATCGGCGACTGGTCGATAGCTATTACCTTGTCAAGATACTCCGTACCCTCGAATGTATCGAATGCACCGGGTTTTATTCTTGCACGATTCAGCTTTGCAACAAGGTGCTTGTATATTATCTCATTTACAAGCGAGCTCTTGCCGCTGCCCGATACGCCCGTAATGCAGGTGAATATTCCGAGCGGTACTTTTACTGTAATGTTCTTCAGATTATTTTCACGGCAGCCGGTTATTTTAAGCCACTTCTTAGTTGGCTTTCTGCGTTTTTCGGGTACTTCTATCTTCAATTTTCCCGTGAGATACTGTCCTGTTATCGAGCGCTCGCACTTCATTATATCGTCAAGCGTGCCTGCACAGATAACCTCACCTCCGTGAACGCCTGCGCCGGGACCAATGTCAACGATAAAATCAGCCGCCCTCATCGTATCCTCATCATGCTCAACGACTATAAGCGTATTTCCGAGGTCACGCAGTCTTTTCAACGTTGCGATAAGCTTGTCGTTATCCCTCTGATGAAGTCCAATGCTCGGCTCGTCAAGGATATACAACACTCCCATAAGACTGCTGCCTATCTGGGTTGCAAGCCTTATACGCTGACTTTCACCGCCCGAAAGCGTACCTGCCGTTCTTGATAATGTCAGATATTCAAGTCCGACGCTGCTCATAAATCCCAGACGTTCCTTGATTTCTTTCAGTATCTGACTTGCTATCATCATATCACGTTCCGACAGCTTTATGCTTTTGACAAATTCAAGTGCTTCGCTGATGCTCATATCACAGAATTCGTTGATATTCTTACCGCATACGGTAACGCAAAGAGCCTCCTTTTTCAGTCGCTGACCGTGACAGTCGGGACACACCGCATCACCCATATACTGAGCTATATCCTCTCTTGAATATACGCTTGTTGTTTCCTTATAGCGTCTTTCAAGGTTGTTTACTACGCCCTCGAACGCCGTCATATAGACACCGCCGCCCTGCTCTTTACTGCGGACGACCTTTATCTTCTTTTCGCCCGTACCGTAAAGCACCGCATCTAACTGTTCCTTTGTCAGTTCCTTTACAGGCTGATCCACGCTGAAGCCGTATTCGTTTGCAACAGCGTCAAAATACATCTGCGCTATAGTTCCGTCCGCATACTTCCAGCCGCTCGCCTTTATCGCATTTTCACGGATAGTAAGATCACGGTTAGGTAAAATCAGGTCTACATCTATCCTTCTGAAAATTCCGAGACCGGTACAGGTCGGACAAGCGCCGAAGGGATTGTTGAACGAGAACATTCTCGGTACAAGTTCCTCTATGCTTACTCCGTGTTCGGGGCAGGCATAGTTCTGTGAAAAACTCAGTTCCTCGCCGTCGATTACATCTATAAGAATAAGTCCGCCCGAAAGATTTCCCGCAACCTCAAGGCTGTCGGATAAACGTGACTTTATATCCTCTTTCATAACAAGACGGTCTACAACGACTTCTATATTATGCTTCTTGTTCTTGTCAAGCTTTATCTGCTCGGAAAGATCGTAGATTATCCCGTCAATACGCACTCTTGCGTAGCCCTGCTTTACAAGGTCCTCAAGTTCCTTGCGGTATTCGCCCTTTCTGCCTCTTACTATCGGCGATAAGATCTGAAACTTTGTCCGCTCGGGCAGTTCCATTACCTTGTCAACTATCTGATCCACCGTCTGCTGTCTTATCTCTTTACCGCAGACAGGACAGTGTGGAATGCCCACTCTTGCATACAGCAGTCTGAGGTAGTCGTATATCTCCGTTACCGTTCCGACAGTGGAACGAGGGTTTTTCGAGGTCGTTTTCTGGTCTATTGATATTGCAGGAGATAATCCCTCTATGCTGTCAACATCGGGCTTTTCCATCTGTCCGAGGAACATTCTTGCATATGATGACAGGCTCTCGATATACCTTCTCTGACCGTCCGCATAAATAGTGTCGAATGCAAGCGATGACTTTCCCGATCCCGAAAGTCCCGTCATAACTATCAACTTGTCACGGGGCAGTTCTATATCAATATTCTTCAGATTATGCTCTCTTGCACCCTTGATGATTATTTTATCTATTCCCATTTTCTTTCGTCATCTCCGTCAACAGCTTACTTGCTTTCCTGAAGCTCCTTTATCTTGTCACGCAGATATGCGGCGTGTTCAAAGTCAAGCAGCTTTGCCGCATTCTTCATCTCTGCGGTATACTGTTTGATAAGCGCCTCACGCTCTGCCTTGGTGTATTTTCTCTTTTTGCCCTTATCCTTGCCGGACGATATTTCCAGCACCGCCCTTACATCCTTTACTATAGTCTTTGGAGTGATGCCGTGTTCCTCGTTATATTTCATCTGAATCTCACGGCGGCGGTTGGTTTCGGTCACTGCCTTTTCCATACTGTCCGTAACCGTATCGGCATACATTATGACCTTACCTTCGGCATTTCTTGCCGCCCTGCCTATAGTCTGTATAAGCGAGGTTTCGCTTCGTAAAAAACCCTCTTTATCTGCGTCAAGTATCGCAACAAGCGATACCTCCGGCAAGTCAAGACCCTCACGCAGAAGATTTATTCCGACAAGCACATCAAAGACGTGCATACGCAGATCTCTTATTATCTCCATACGTTCGATAGAATCAATATCGTGGTGCATATAGCGTATCTTCACGCCGAGCTTTTCGTAATAAGCCGTCAGATCCTCAGCCATTTTCTTTGTAAGCGTAGTGATAAGCACACACTCGCCCTTTTTGGTACGCTCGTTTATTTCGGAATAAAGATCCTCTATCTGTCCCGCAACAGGCTTTATCTCGATTATCGGATCAAGCAGACCTGTAGGACGTATGACCTGCTCGGCTGTGTTCACAGCGTGGCTCTTTTCGTATTCTCCCGGTGTAGCCGAAACATAAATGACCTGATTTATCATCGAGGTAAACTCGTCAAAATTCATCGGTCGGTTATCATAAGCTGACGGCAGACGGAAGCCGTAATCCACAAGGTTTTTCTTTCGTGCAAAGTCGCCGCCGTACATACCTCTTACCTGCGGCAATGTAACGTGGCTCTCGTCAATGAACATAAGAAAATCTTTTGGGAAATGGTGCATAAGAGTTATCGGCGAGCTGCCCGGCGCTCTTCCTGCAAGCACCCGTGAATAGTTCTCTACGCCCTTGCACGTTCCTATCTCACGGAGCATTTCCATATCATAGCGTGTTCTCTGCTCTATCCTCTGCGCCTCTATCAGCTTATGGTTATCGGTGAAGAATTTAACACGTTCTTCCATTTCGTTTTCTATCTCGGTAAGCGAATTTTCAAGCCTTGCCTTGCTTACGATGTAATGTGACGCAGGGAAAATGGCAACGTGCGAAAAGCGCCGTTTCACCTCGCCCGTCACTATATCTATCTCGGATATTCTGTCTATCTCATCGCCGAAAAACTCTATCCTTATCGCCTTGTCGGACGTACTTCCAGCAGGGAAAACCTCAAGCACATCGCCTCTTACCCTGAACTTGTTACGGATAAAATTCATATCGTTGCGTTCATACTGTATTTCGACAAGCCTTTTTATTATATCGTCACGGCTTCGTTCCTGACCCTCACGGATAGAAAGCATATTCTCACGGTAATCCTCCGGACTGCCCAAGCTGTAGATACAGCTCACACTGGCAACGATAATTACATCCCTGCGCTCTGCAAGAGCCGCTGTTGCCGAGTGTCGCAGGCGGTCTATCTCATCGTTTATCGCACTGTCCTTTTCGATATAGGCATCGGTTGACGGAATATACGCCTCAGGCTGATAGTAATCGTAATAGCTTACAAAATATTCGACAGCATTATCCGGGAAAAACTCCTTGAACTCACTGCACAGCTGTGCGGCAAGCGTCTTGTTATGTGCAAGGATAAGCGTGGGACGGTTGACCTTTTCGATAATATTAGCCATAGTAAAGGTTTTTCCCGAACCGGTAACTCCGAGCAGAACCTGTTCCTTATCGCCGTCAAGCACACCGTTTGCAAGGCTGTCTATAGCCTGCGGTTGATCGCCCATCGGCTTATAATTTGATTTTAATACGAACTTGTCCATTTTAGCTCCTTAAAAATCGTTCCATATATCAGGAAGAATACCGTTCTCACGCATAGAAAGACTGCCGTGCATACCGACTATAACGTGGTCGGCAAGATAAATTCCTGCCTTTTCAAGAAGATTGAAAAGATTTCTCGTCATTATCTTATCCTCCGTAGACGGCATTTCACTGCCTCTCGGATGGTTATGCGTCATAACGACTATAGGACATCTTTTCTGCACTGCCTTTTCAAGCAATCTCATTATATCCGGCCGCACCTGTTCAAGCGCACCCGTGCTTATTATTTCCTGCGACATAAAACAATACTCGCTGTCAAGAAATATCATTCTCAGCTGTTCGGTATCTACAAAGCGGAAAAGCCCCATACAATAGTCCTTTACCGCTCCCGATGCGCCGAGCATCTCGCCCTTCTGAACGCTCTCAGACAGCATACGCTCTATGTTCGCACGAAGTACGATTATCATCTGAGCGGTAGACCTGCCTACACCCTCGACCTCGCACAGTTCGTTTTCGCTTGCGGAGAACACACCGCTGAGCGAGCCGAATCTATCAATAAGCCTGTGCGCTATCGGGTTTGTGTCACACTGCTTAAAAGAACTGTACAGCATCATTTCAAGCAGTTCGTGCGACTGAAACCCCTCACTGCCGAACTCTTTAAGGCGGCTTATCATACGCTCCCTGTGTCCTGCGTGCATATTATCATTATGAGCGATAGCTACCGCCCCCTTCTGTCATCAATATCACCGCAAGGCTGTGTACCTAAATACACAGCCTTTGCTGAACAGTATTAAATTAGCATATCAGTCTTCAAATACAGCGCCTGTATTCGAGCTTGTAACCAGCTTTGCGTAACGCTTGAGATAACCGTCAAGCTGTCTTACGGGAGCATTTACGCCCTTAGCCTTACGCTGTGCTATCGTTTCATCGTCAACGAGAAGTTCAATGCTTCTTGCAGGTATATTGATATGTATCTTATCTCCGTTTTCAACGTAAGCTATAAGTCCACCATCAGCCGCCTCGGGAGAAACGTGACCTACCGCCGCACCTCTGCTGGCACCGCTGAAACGTCCGTCTGTGATAAGAGCAACGCTTCCGTCAAGACCCTTGCCGACAATAGCCGCCGTAGGAGCAAGCATCTCAGGCATACCGGGACCACCCTTGGGGCCTTCATAGCGGATAACAACAACGTCACCGGGGATGATAACGTTATTGAGGATAGCGTCACAAGCAGCCTGTTCGCCGTCAAATACCTTCGCAGTACCTGTGAAGTCCATCATTTCGGGCTTGACAGCACCCTGCTTTACAACAGAGCCGTTTTCTGCAAGGTTACCGCTGAGTATTGCAAGACCGCCGTCTTTTCTGATAGGATTCTCGCAGGTGTGGATTATTGTTCCGTCTGCATTCGGAGCCTTGGCGATTCTGTCAGCCTGTGTACCCGATACCGTAAGAACACTTGTATCAACGTGACCGCCCTTTGCAAGCTCCTTGATAACCGACTGGATACCGCCGACATCGTTAAGGTCTGTTATGAATATATCACTTGCAGGATTGAGCTTTGAAAGCTGAGGTGTTGTCTTGCTCTTGTTGTCAATATCGTCAAGAGAAATGTCTACTCCTGCCTCGTGTGCGATAGCAAGAAGATGAAGTACCGTGTTTGAGGAAGCACCGATTGCCATATCGGTAGCGAGTGCATTCATCATATTCTTCTTTGTGATAATATCCTTAGCGCAGATGTTCTGCTTTACAAGCTCAACTATTCTTTCGCCCGTTTCCTTTGCAAGTCTGCGGCGAGCGGCATTTACAGCAGGCTCTGTACCCGACTTCGGCATTGAAAGGCCGATTGCTTCTGTAAGGCAGTTCATTGAGTTTGCCGTGTACATACCCGAGCATGAACCGCAGGTAGGACAAGCGTTATTCTCGTAGTCAAGAAGAACATCATCGCCTATAGTACCGTTGGAATACTGACCGATAGCTTCGTATATCTCGTTATATCCTACTCTCTTGCCCTGTACTCTGCCGGGGTTCATAGGACCGCCGCTTACAAAAATAGAGGGGAGGTTCATTCTTGCGGCAGCCATTATCATACCGGGAACTATCTTGTCGCAGTTCGGGATAAATACGATACCGTCAAGAGGATGTGCCGTCAGCATTACCTCGATGCTGTCGCAGATAAGCTCACGGGATGCAAGAGAATATCTCATGCCTCTGTGGTTCATTGCAAGGCCGTCGCACACGCCGATGGTGAAAAATTCAAAAGGAACGCCGCCTGCGTTTCTGATACCGTCCTTTACCTGTCTTGATATTTCGTGCAGATGAGCATGACCGGGAACATAGTCACTTGCCGCACATACAACGGCAATAAACGGCTTGTGCATCTCGCTGTCTGTTACACCCAGTGCCTTCAGTAAGGCTTTGTGCGGTGTTCTGTCTACGCCGCTCTTGATAAGATCGCTTCTCATTTTTACTGTCCTTTCCTTTGTAAAAAAGTGTTTTTATTTTCTGCCGAGCATGGCACTGCCGATCATACCTGCTTCATTTGCAAGCGTGCAGATTACTATCTCGGTATTTTTAGCATTGTTTTTTGAGTATATCTGCTTTGCCACCTGTGCTTTAAGCGGTATAAGCAGATTATCGCCCTCGTTGCATACTCCTCCTCCGATACAGAGAATATCGGGCTGGAATACGTTTATCACATTCGTAATGCCACAGGCAAGATACTTGATATATTTATCAACAACTTCCCTTCCCTCAGGGTCGCCCAGCTTAGCGGCATTGAACGCAGTTCTTGCTGAAATTTTCCCGTCACGGTCAACCATTTCGTGAAGCCGTCCGCTCGGATATTTCTCAATCATTTCCCTCGTCATACGGACAAGTCCCGTAGCCGAAGAATAAGCCTCAAAGCAGCCGTTTCTTCCGCAGGTACACGGCGCACCGTCAACCTCTATAACAGTATGACCTATCTCGCCGCCTGCGTTGTTTGAGCCGCTGTATATCTCGCCGTTTATAATTATACCTGCGCCAACACCAGTTCCGAGCGTCAGCACTACAGCGTTTTTCGCACCCTTTGCCGCACCTGCGAGATACTCGCCGTATGCCGCAACATTAGCGTCATTTTCAAGGATGATACGCTTGCCGAAATGTTCTGCAAGATCCTTTGCAAGCGGAACGTTCTCCCAGTGCAGATTATTTGAATACAGCACAGTGCCGTTTTCATTATCCATAGTTCCCGGACAGCCGACACCGATAGTCTTTATCCTGTCAATGTCCTCGCCCGAAAGCTGTACAGCCTGTTCAACAGCGTCAATGATTACCGCAAGGACGCTCTTATAACCGTCTGCAGCATTTGTCTTGAGCGATATTTTCGAAACGAGCTGTGCGTTCTCGTCAACCACTCCTGCCTTGATATTCGTACCGCCAATGTCAACGCCGATATAATACTTCATATATCCCCTTTAACCTTTCAAAACACAAGTTTTAAACTATATCAGAAAGAATTACCTCAAGATTACCCGTAAGAGTAAATCTGCCGTAGCCTGCAGGAACAAAGAAGCTGTCGCCCTTCTTTGCATCAAGCTCACCGATCTTACCGCTGCCTTCAAGCACCAGAACCGACATAAACGACTTTTCGTCTGCGTCAAGCGTTACTGTTCCTGAAACCTTGATTTTATGAACATCAAAATATTCACAGCTGCGGAGCAATGTTTCCTCGCCGCCGTCTATCTTTACAGGCTTGCCCTGAGGCTTTGTATCATATTTCGGAGGGCAAAGCTCGGTAACGTCTATAGCCTTTTCTATATGAAGCTCTCTGGGCTTTCCGTCCTTGCCTACTCTGCCGTAGTCATATACTCTGTATGTCGTATTGCTGTTCTGCTGAATCTCGGCAATAAGTATACCCTTGCCGATAGCGTGGAGCGTACCCGACTCGATGAAGAACACATCTCCCTTATGTACGGGAACATTGTTAGTGACCTCAAGCAAGGTATTGTTCTTTATTCTGTCCGCAAACTCTTCTCTTGAAATTTCTTTATCAAAGCCGTATATAAGCTGTGAGCCTTCCTCACAGTCAACGATATACCACATTTCCGTCTTGCCGTACTCGCCCTCTACACGCATAGCATAATCGTTGTCGGGGTGTACCTGTACAGACAGATTATCCTTTGCGTCAATAAGCTTTATAAGTATGGGGAAATACTCGAATCTGCCGCAGGCTGTACCGAGTGCATTCTTGTTTTCCGCTACATACTCGGAAAGCGTCTTGCCTTTGTCCTTGCCGTTTGCAATAACGCTCTGACCGTCCTTATGGCAGGACAGTTCCCAGCTCTCAGCTATCTTATCTGCGTCTGATACCTTGCCGTATTCCTCTCTTAATCTGTTACCGCCCCAGATATAATCCTTGCAGGGCGCACTGAGCTTTAATATTTCCATATTATGTTCCTTTCTATTTATCGGAATATTACCGTTTTATATCGTATCTTCATAAACCGCAGTTCACAACTCTGCTTATAGTTAATTATAGCACATTCAGCTTTAAATGTCTATCACTATTCTTGACTTTTTTGCGAAATATGTTATATTTATCTTATACAGCGGTCATACCGCACAAAATGACGAAAGGAACTGATGATATGAACGAAAATGTAAAAGCCGCACTCAAAAAAAGAGCGGAAAAGGTAATATCCGCCCTCGAAAAGAACAATATGAAGGGTTATCTTGTCGATACTCCCGACGAGGCTAAGCAGATAATAAAGGAGCTTATAAAGGACGACAAGCTGATAGTTTCCGGCGGAACAATGACGCTTAAAGAAACCGGCATTCAGGATTTCCTGAACGAAAACTACAGCGGTATCTACATTGACCGTGAAAAGCTCTCTCCCGATGAGGTAAACGACCTTTACAGGAAGGCTTTTTCAGCCGACACCTACTTTGCAAGCACTAATGCGATAACCGAATACGGCGAATTATACAACGTAGACGGCACCGGCAACCGTGTAGCCGCCATGATATTCGGGCCGAAGCAGGTAATCATTGTTGCCGGCTTAAACAAGATTGTAACAGACCTCCACGCAGCCGTTGACCGTCTTGAAACGATAGCATCTCCGGCAAACTGCGTAAGGCTCGGCAGAAACACCCCCTGTGCAAAGACAGGCAGATGTGCGCACTGCTTAAGCCCCGACAGGATTTGCAACGATTATGTCATAATGGCTCATCAGCGTGACAAGGACAGAATAAAAGTAATCCTCATCTCCGACGAATACGGCTACTAAGCCGAGTACCTCGGCTCGTAATTCCGACCTTTTTATAGGTTGCAGATATATGCAGGATAGTGAAACGGTCGGGATTGAGCGATGGCAGTAATTTTAAAAAATTTGATAAAGCGGTCAATACTGACAATTCCCGTTTTTATAGTTTCGAATATATGCAGGATAGCAAAACGGTCGGGATTGGACTATAGTGATAAATTAATATATTAAACACAAAAACGGTGGGCTTGTGAGGCTCACCGTTTTATTCATCTTTATAAATATTAATATAACCATACTATCAGATTATTCTGCTCGATGCTTGCCAATGTAATATAAAACCACAAACCCAACGACAAAAGCCACAATTGCAGTTATAATTATTGCGACAAGTTCCATTTTATCTACACCATAAGCACCAATTCCGAAAAATGCTCCGATGCAAAAAATAACTATGAATAATTTATTTTCAAATACAGTATATTGAGTATTATATCTGATAGATTTCAATTTAGCTCCTGCCGCTAACACACCGTTAATAAACATACATAAAGCACATACAAAAAGATACATTCGAAGCTCCTAATTATCAATTGCATTTGACACATCAATGTGTAGCATTATTAAATACATTTAATATGTCTTCTCTCCATTGAAGCTCTGATTGCAATTTAAATTCATCTGGCTTGATTAAAGCGGCTTTAATGAAGTTTCCGTTTTCTTGATAATACTGCTTACGGTTATATTTAGTATTTTCTGCTGATTCACCAAACAACGCAAACATAACTTGATTACCGTAAACAAATATTCCAATCATAAAAAATCTGCACGATGAATCGGAATGTCTTATCATCAATAAAGGGCATTTTGTGCCAAACATTCCCCCGCTTTTGATGGTATCTTCAAACATTGTAGCTGGCAAACCATTTTCGTTTATGCCATTCACCATAACTTCTTTAACTTTTTCATAAAGTTCGTTACCACCCTGCTCGTTAGAAAATACAATCGGATCTTGTGCATAGCCCATTATATCATTAGTATTATATGACATACATTTCTCCTACTCCATAAGCTTCAACGATTCTTATATACAGGACACTTTTCGTATTCATCGCCATAGTCAGTTTTGCACTTATTCTTCACTTCGTTCTCGGAAATGTTTTTATTGCAAAGCTTACAGACATAATCTCCCTGAGAAAAAAGTGCTCCTCCCGACTCGTAATCCAGATACGGACATCTTGCCATAACTATAACTTCCTTTCATATAAGTAGATTAACGGTTTACCGTTAATTGAATTATATCACATCACTGCTCGTTTGTCAACGGTTTACCGTTAATAATTATCGGAAATTTGTGGTATCATCATTACTGAAAGGAATGATGATAATGGTATGCAAATCTGTTTCCGAAGCAGTTTCAAGGCGCATATTACAGCTATGCAGGGATAAAAACATAACCGTAAACAAGCTGGCAACTCTTTCTGCTGTTACCCAATCGACCGTAAACGATATAATCAATATGAAATCAAAGAATATCGGTATAGTAACTTTGAAAAAGCTCTGCGACGGACTTCAGATAACCATTACGGATTTTTTCGATGACGATATGTTCAGAAATCTTGAACAGGAAATATACTGATAACAAAAGCAAGCCGTTGACGCACATCACAACGTCAACGGCTTGCTTTATAATTTTCCTGTTTACTGTTTTGACGATTCGCCGTTTGAATTAAAAACGGCTTGCGGTATCAGATTATCTTCCTCAAAAACTATGCTGTCGGCAGACAGACCTCCGCCGAGTTGATTAAGTTCAACAGGTGTAAATCCACGATTTACCGGTGTTCTTGTAAAGTTATTCAAACGTGATATAATGCCTATCAACTCACTTAAATTTTTCTCATCCGGCAAAAGTTTGCGATAATCAAGATAGCTGAGTACTTCTTCAAGAGGATTTTCACCGTTTTTTATTTCCAGAATACAATCGCCGACAGTATCCCATGCATCTGACTCGCCTAATTTCATATTATTCACAAAGAAATCATACAGTGCCGTTGTATACTCATTTTCTTCTATAAAAGAATCATCAACATATCTGAGCAGCTTATTTTTCTCCGGAACAAATAGTGGCTTGCCTTTCTGAGAAGCGACCATCATTTTATAAAATATTTCGTCAATAAGCACCAACGATTCGTTTACGATTGTTCTTTCCATCGGCTTACTCTTTTTTCTGTTCTTGTCCGTCTCTTCACTGCCGAGTATAAAATAGAAATGTTCCTCGTGCCTTGCTATCTCAGAAAAAGCAATAAAACCTTCTTCCGTCAGCTTTAATTCATCATTTTGTTTTTTGATTATCTTATATGCGTCTTTCAAAGGTAACATCTCATAAAAATTTGAAAACGCATCAAAATAATCATATAACAGCATTACTGTTTGTGCATCAAGGTTAAGCTTCTCGTGCATCGCTTTAATTGAATTTGCTGTATACATCTTCGGTAATTTTATCATAGTAATCTCCTTAATCAGAGTTTTTCTGATTATACCACTTTTTGTCGGTAAGTGCAAGTTATGTGCGCAATCAAAACGGGCTTTGAAGCAACACATACTCCAAAGCCCGTCCGTTATTGTTATATTCAATTGTCGAATCGGTTATCGGCTTACTGCCTCGCTTTATGCGTTCTTCGCATATTCTGCAGCCATCATCGTGGTATCATCCTACCAACTTCCTGTCTGCCGTTAAACTTAACCGACTTTTACATTATTTCGTAGTTCACACTACCTGTACGTTGTCAGTACATTGGACTATACCTCACTGTCTTTCTTCGTTAAGCACCTTTCTTTGATGCTTTATTATGCAGTCAGCGTATATTACCATTTGAAACACATCCTTAAGAGCTCAAATCAGCTTCTTTCAGCTTTATCAGCTGCTCTTTTTATCCTCTGTATCGACTTCTGCCGATGCAGGATATTAAGCTGTTATCAGTAGAACTGCCTCTTTGAATGTCTTGAACTGTACATCTCAATCACCTTACCTGTATTTACCTTGAAAGCTGTATATAATAAACGCTTTTGCGGAAATCTGCGATTTTTCAAATCGCTATAAGGTTTCTTGTTTTCTTTGTCCCGGTAGCCGTTTTACTCGCAATTAAAGGTCAAAACCCTTTTATTATGTGTGTCGATGAGTACCGTATGAGTATTGTCATCGTACTATTCACTTCTTACTTTATGTTGCGAGCCTCAACAGACTGCTGTGACTCACTTTTTTCCTGACCCATTGGACTCGCCTCCTATCCGACTTAATTTATATACGGTTTCCGAATCGTATATATGTTGAATAAAACCCTCTTTATCGTGTTAAATAGTCAGCATGAAGATGTTTTATTCTGTCTGGGGAACTTTCCTTTTCCTTGTCTATATGATAACACATCAAAAGGCATAAGTCAACACTTTTCCGAATGAAAACTGTACAAATTGCACATCGTGGTTTTGTATATTAGTCACATAGTTACACAGTTTACACAATATCAGCGTATTTGATCTATGTTTATAACTTAAATATGCGTCGATTTGCTATTTTTAGGGAATTTGACCTGTGCAGGAATAGTATTGTGAGAAAATCATAAAATACCTCTTGACAACACCTTTGGTTTCGTGTAAAATTATATACAGAACAGAGGTCTTGAAACGGTCCTCGGAAAAGGAAGGAATAAACAATGTCAGAAATCGAAAACATCACAGACAACGACTTAGACACTGCCGAGTATATAGACCTCGAGGACGAAAACGGTGATACCGTTACATTTGAGCTTATCGGACGCATCGAGGTTGACGGTTGCACATACTGCGCCGTTATTCCCGAAGAAGACGACGAGAACGCCGACAGCGACGTTTACGTTATCCTGAAGGAAGTAAACAAGAACGATGAGGTTTACCTGTCAACAATAGATGACGATAAGGAATACGACCGTGTAGCCAAGGAATTCTTCAACGTGTTTGAAGAGCTTGACGAAGAGGAAGAATAAAAGTTAATACACTGCCTTGTTCGCTTCAGTATGATTTTATATGATCCGACACTCTTTAATAGGGATTTCTCTCCGTTTGCGGATTGCAGACCTCCCGCCATTGCGGAAGAAGGGAGCGTGAAACAATCGGGGGAAAGTTACCCACCGTACTTTATGTGCGGGTTTCATCGTCATACCACGGCAAGGTGGTCTTAAAAATTACAGCCGTACTGCTTAAAAACAGTACGGCTTTAACTTGTAGAAAAAGTATGTTTTTTCAAAAAAAGTGCTTGATCTCAATCCCTATCCCCAAACCCCTTTCCCCGGGAAAGGGGCTATATTACTGGGGCTGCCGCCCTCACCAAGCAAGGACGCTTGCAGTCAGTCGCACACAGTCGCTGCACGATGCAGCGACACCAACGACTGACAACCCGCATTGGGGCTACGCCCAAAGCAAGGATGCTTTGGTTGCTTGCCAAAAGTTTTGCATGATGCAAAACCAACAGAGCAAGCAACGCTAAACCCCCATTTTAAAAAATTATATAGTTTTTTGACAGACTGAACCGTACTGCTTAAAAACAGTACGGCTTTTCATTTTGCATAATCCGCTTTTTTCTGCGAAAGCTATCTCTATGAACAGTAAACGTAAACGAAAATCCGACCGCACAGGAAAGTACACCCATCTGCTTTACGGCTCGATTTGCGGCTTTCTGAACGGTCTGTTCGGCTCCGGCGGCGGAACTGTCGCCGTACCTGCCTTTGAGAAAAACGGCACAGAGCCGAAAAAAGCCCACGCTTCCTCGGTCGCCCTGATATTCGTACTGAGCCTTGTCACCGCCGTTATATATTTAATGAATGGAAAACTAGATTTCGGCACAGCGTGGGAATATATACCCTACGGTCTTATCGGTGCGATACTCGGCTCTTTTCTTCTCGGAAAAATCCCCGACAGACTGATAAGGATAATATTCGGTCTGCTTATGATTGCAAGCGGAGTGAGGATGATATTATGAATATTTTAGTGGGGATACTCACCGGAGCCACTGCGTCAATGGGGCTTGGCGGAGGCTTTATTCTGCTCGTGTATCTTTCGGTATTCACTGAAATACCGCAGGATATTGCGCAAGGGATAAACCTTCTTTTCTTCCTCCCCATTGCACTGCTCTCCCTTGTCATACACATTAAAAACAAGCTGACAGACTTAAAGCTTGTGGGAAAATATCTTATACTCGGACTTCCCTGTGCCGTTGCAGGAAGCTATGTCGCAGGAATTACGGATGTGGCTGTTCTGCGAAAGCTGTTCGGGATATTCGTTTTATATATCGGGATAAATCAGCTATACGTCAGCTTTACAAATAAGCCATGCAAAAAAGGATCCGACAGCAAGTAACGCCGTCGGATCACAGACTGTCGAAAAACCGGTTATTATTAAATCCGCACCGTTAAACATATCGCCAACACTGCTTAAAACAGTTTCCATACCGATAAGGTATTAATATTTTCGTGAGTATACCGGTACAACTGCACTGACATTGACTCTTCAAAAAAACGGCACTAACCTGAGGTATATGTACTAACCTGCGGACGTGTAGCGTTAAGCGTCCCTGCTTTGACAGGATATACAATGTTCGGGTGGTTTTTCGAGTTTATCCAACACCCCAGCGGGGTAAGGGTATGGGTAAGGAAAGAGGGATGCCAAGCTGAGCATTGCTTTAGCAATGCTCCCGCTCCTCACGTCGCTCAAGAGGAATAACTGATTTGGGAGAGAACCTAAGAGTATAGGGCTGAGTCTTGCTTACGCAAGCACTCGGACGTTTCGCTTTGCTTCACTGGGCTGTCAAGTCCAGCGGAGCTTTAGCGGAGTGCACGAGCCTTGCGTAAGCGAGGCTCAGACTCTCCCTGATCCCTTTGGTTGTCTCCCTCTTTCATATTGACAAGTGTACCCATTCGAATAGCGAACCCGAGAAGTGCTGTCCGACAAAAAGAACTATCGGTAGCTTATCATCATAGTCAAAGCTGAATGATATAACAGAAGTACATCAAATAAAAGACTTTTTCTACAAACTGAGAGCCTATAATCCTGATAATTACTTTTCTTCTTCATCAAGCAGATTGGTCATACTCTTAAGGCTGATTGCAAGGGTTGAAGCATTGTGGAACAGCGCCGAGGTCGTCGGTTGGATTATTCCGCCTACACCGAGAAGTATCAGCATAAGATTGAACGATACGATAAAGCGGTAATTGTGGTGAATCCTTTTCATAAGTGCGGAACTTATTTTTCTGAGGGTTACCAGCATATAAAGGTCTTCGGACGATACCGTGATGTCGGCAATCTCCTTTGCTATTGCCGCTCCCGTATTTATAGCGATACCTGCGTCGGCTTCGGACAGTGCGGGAGAATCGTTTACTCCGTCGCCTATCATTATTACCTTTCTGCCCTTTTCGTGTTCACGCTTTATGAAATTAGCCTTATCCTCGGGGAGAACACCTGCGTGGAATTCGTCAACGCCGACCTTTGCCGCTACCGCCTTTGCGGTCTGCTCGTTATCGCCCGTCATCATAACTATCTTGCTTATACCGCAGTCATGCAGTGCCTTTATAGCGTCTGCCGCTTCAGCTCTCAGCGGGTCTGATATGCAGATTACTGCGGCAAGCACACCGGATACGGCAAGATACAGGTGAGAATATTCGCCCGACAGCGAATTGAAAAGCTCTTCGTCACCCTCGGGTACTACACAGCCCTCATCTTCAAATACAAAGTGAGCGCTGCCTATGATAACCTTCTCATTTTCCACCGTACTGGATATACCGTGTGCTACGACATACTCCACGCTTGAATGATATTCTTCGTGGCTGAGCCCTTTTTCCTTTGCGGCGGCTACTACGGCATTTGCCATTGAGTGAGGATAATGCTCTTCAAGACAAGCCGCAAGACGCAGCATCTCGTCAGCATCTCTGCTGCCGAAAGGAATTACCTTTTCAACTGTAGGTGCGGCATAGGTAAGCGTTCCTGTCTTATCGAACACGATAGTATCCGCCTCGGATACAGCTTCAAGGAACTTACCGCCCTTTACGCTTATCTTATAATTACTGCACTCACGCATTGCTGAAAGTACGGCTATAGGCATTGAGAGCTTCAGTGCACACGAGAAGTCGACCATAAGCACAGCCAGCATCTTGGTTACGTTACGGGTCAGAAGATAAGTAAGTATCGTTCCGCCGAGCGTATATGGAACAAGTCTGTCTGCAAGCCTTGACGCTTTATCCTCAGAAGAGGATTTGAGTTTTTCGGACTGCTCTATCATCTTTACTATGCGGTCATATCTTCCGCCGCCGAGAGCTTTATCAACGCATACGACACATTCGCCCTCTTCTACTACAGTACCTGCATAGACATAGCTTCCCTCGCTCTTTCTGACAGGGAGAGATTCGCCTGTGATAGACGCCTGATTTACCGTAGCTTCTCCTCCTGCAACCTTACCGTCAAGCGGTATCATATTACCTGTGCGGACTACTATCAAATCACCCTCACGCACATCATTTATAGATATGAGCGTTTCGGTGTCGCCTGTTTTTACCCATACATTTTCAACGTTCAGCGACATTGCGCCGGCAAGATCAGCCACCGACTTCTTATGCGTCCAGTCCTCAAGTATCTCACCGATATTCAGCATGAACATTACAGATGCTGCGGTCTTGAAGTCGCCTCTTAAGAGCGATACGGTCACCGCAGTGGCATCAAGTACGGCTACGGACAGTTTGCCGCTGAGAAGCGCTTTAAGTCCGTGCTTTATATATTTCCACGACCTTATTACAGCGATGAACGCCCTTATCGGAGCAGGGATAAATGTTTTTGAAATGAAACGGGCAACTACCGTCATTACAAGCTTATCCTCAAACTCACGGTTGAGCTTTCTCGATGTATGGTCGGGAACCAAGCACATTTTCTGAGCCTTTTCAAAAGCAAAGGCGGCAAGCGCTTTAAGCACCGCTTTTCTGTCAGTGAATACTATAACCGCATCGCAGGTACGGTCATATACCGAAACATCGGTAACGCCGTTTACAGCACGGAGGTAATATTCAAGTACATCGGCATTGTCGAGCGACATTTTTCCGCAGAAAAGATGCACACGCAGTCTGCCTCTGGACTCGTGAAGTATTTTACATTTCATTTTCGGTCATCTCCATATAAAAAACCGACGGCAAACCAAGCGTACCGTCGGCTTTCTATCAATTCTTATGCTTCTTCCGAAACGGCTTCGCAACCGCAGTCACAATCACATTCGTCTTCGATAACGGCATTCTTAGCGTCACGCTTTTCATTAATATCCTTAGCGTCGGCAAGAATGTCGCCTGCGTTTTCCTTAACATTGGTGACGGTCTTCATAACCGATTCCTTAGCACGAAGAGTTGCCGCTGTAACCTGTGCATATACCTTCTTTGCGTCTTTACTGCCGAGAAGCTTGAGGCCGACCGAGCCGAATGCCACGCCGCCTGCAAAAATACCTAATTTTACCCAGTTCATAATTGGACCTCCTTATATCATTGCTCTTTACAGAGCCTGTCTGTGTAATTTGTTCGGGCAGTTAAGCTAAAACGCAAATCGGTGAGTCTTGGCTAACTGTCTTTACATAATAAAAACGGAATCACAGCGGATATGTTCCGCAATGCTATTCCGCAGGCACTTTAATCTGCCTTCAAATCTTCTTACACAGACTTTACTTTTGTTTTTATTTAGTATAGCACCATACTTTTAATTTGTCAATAAGTTGTAACTTGCTAACCGTTACTGTTTTTAACGATAATTTTCGACGATTTACAGCAGGAAATTGTGCATAATTACGGATGCATAGGGGAAGTCGGCAATTGCATAATTATAACAAAAGCACCCGTCAAAAAGGCGGGTGCCGGATATTTATGTATTACAAACCTGTCGGGGTAGCTTATGCAGCTACATTTTTAAGCATTGACCTCTTTAAACAAGATCATATCATCATATGCGTACCTTTCGGGATATGCGCCTAAAAGATAACTGCCCACATAATAACTGTCGGTAACTGCGATAGTGGTCTTTGAATATGTTGCGGAGGTGTCGGTCTGCTTACTGATTTCATCTATGAAGGTTTCACACCAGTAGGTCATTATGACCTTGCACTGATCGTCAACCAGGGCATAGTAATATCCGTCATCGTCATCGGTCGAGAATGTGTTCAGCTTATCAAGCAAAGAGTGGTCGGTGCTTGAGGCTGTTATCTCTGCCGCAAACTGATACTGTGTATAGCCTGTGGCGGGGTTTGCCGCACTGCCGTCATCATTTGCATCAAGCTTTGCCAGCTTAAGCTCGGTGAAGCCCTTGTTCTTGTCGGCTTTTGCACAGATGTAAAGATAGTCGCCTGTTTTTATGGTATATGAATTTCCTTCTTTTTCATAAGACAGGTAGCCTGTCTGCTTTGCAGGAGAATCCGCCTTGTATTGTATAAGTATCCGCTGAGAGCCGAAGTAGAAGCTCTTTGCCTTTGACATAGCCGCCTGCGGTTTGCCGGCATTAAGTGATACAGGAAGTATAATAGCTGTCAATATACCGATTATTCCTATAACGGCTATCAGTTCGACCAGCGTGAAGCCTTTTTTATTTTTCAGTTGTATCAATTTTCGCATCAGTCTGACCTCCCCATAAAGCTGTAGACTATATTTCAAACTAATTTTACCATATTTTTTATGCAATGTCAACCGAAATTTTAAGGTATTTTCCGTAATATTATGCTTATTGATAAAAAGCGGCGGCTTATTGCCGTGCCTGCAAAGCGGAGAATAAAAAATTACAGCAGTACACACGGGGGAGGAGGTACTGCTGTAATTTTTTTATGGGAATTTCGATGTAAGCTGTTATTTTGACAGGTCGGTTTTTCTTACTGCGTCACGGACCTTCAGTACAAATGTCGGGGAAACCGAAAGCTCATCTATGCCCATGCGTAAGAATGTTTCTGTAAGGGTGGTGTCTGCCGCAAGCTCGCCGCAGATTCCTATCCACGCACCGTTCTTATGGGCGTTTTGTGCGCTCATTTCGATAAGGCGGAGAATAGCCTCATGGTGAGTATCGACAAATTCCTCCGCATCGGGATTCTGTCGATCGCAGGCAAGGGTGTACTGTGTGAGATCGTTTGTGCCTACGCTGAAGAAGTCTACCATAGGGGCTAAGCGGTCGCTGATTATCGCCGCCGCAGGAGTTTCTATCATTATACCTATCTCAGTTTTGTCGGAATACTCGATGCCCTCAGACTTAAGTTCCGCTTTTACCTCCTCGCATATTGCCTTTATGCGTTCTACCTCACGCACCGATGTTATCATAGGGAACATTATGCCGAGATTGCCGTAAACGGACGCTCTGAACAAGGCTCTGAGCTGTGTTCTGAATATCTCCGGACGGGTAAGGCAGATGCGGATGGCACGAAGTCCGAGTGCGGGGTTTTCTTCCTTTTTCAATCCGAAATAGTCCACCTGCTTATCTGCGCCTATGTCAAGCGTTCTTATTATTACTTTCTTTCCTGCCATACTTTCAAGCACACGCTTATAAGCGTGGAACTGCTGTTCTTCTGTCGGGAAATCGGAATTTTCAAGGTACAGAAATTCGCTTCTGAAAAGTCCTATTCCGCCGGCATCATTCAGCAGTACAGCGCCTATATTGTCAATGCCGCTGATATTTGCGAACACGTTTATCTTAGTGCCGTCAAGGGTTATATTCTCCTTGCCCTTAAGCTCCTGCAGGAGCTTTTTCTGCTCCTCGTCACGCTTTTGCTTTTCGGTATAGGCTTTTAAGGTCTGTTCATCGGGAGAAACTATAATCTCGCCCGTAAAGCCGTCTACTATGGCTGTATCGCCCTCGTTTATCTCGCTTAAAAAGCTGTCGCCCACTCCGATAACGGCAGGGATATTCATATTTCTTGCGAGAATTGCCGTATGCGAATTTGACGAGCCGTGAGCGGTAACGAACGCAAGCACCTTATCCTTATCAAGCGAAACGGTTTCGCTCGGTGCAAGATCGTCCGCACAGACAATCGACTTCTCATCGGCTGTGGTACTGTCGGTATTTGCACCTGTCAGGTTTGCGATAATGCGGTTGGAAATATCTCTTACATCTGCGGCTCTTGCCTGCATATAGGCATCGTCCATAGACGAGAACATTCCTGCAAAGTTATCCGATGTAAGCGCTACCGCATATTCGGCATTTACCGACTGGGTATCTATTATGTTTTCGATAGACTCGTTGTAATCGTCATCGTCAAGCATCATCAGATGAATCTCGAATATCTGTGCGTGAGTTTCTCCGACCTCTCTGAGTGCTTTTTCGTGAATTTCGGTAAGCTGTTTTGCGGCAAGCTCCTTTGCCGCTTTTACTCTCTGCTTTTCCTTTTCGGTATCTTCAACGTGTATGCGTGTTACTGCCGCATCGCACTTTTTGAACACGGATATTTTTCCTATTGCCACTGCGCCGTATACGCCTTTGCCAAGATATTTCTTCATTATTGCTCCCCCTTTTTTATCGGATAACGGTTTTACCGCACCACCTGACAGTGCGGTAAAAGCCGATAGTCTTTCTTATTCGCCGAAGCCGCTTTCGAAAAGCTCTACAGCCTTGTCAAGTGCCGCCTGCTCGTTATCGCCGTCTGCGGTAATCTCAACGATTGAGCCTTTCTTGAGGCCTGCCGCCATTATCTGCATTACGGCTGTTGCCTTTGCTGTCTTATCGCCGCTTGCGATAGTTATCGTGCAACCGGGGAATTTCTTCATTTCTGCGGCAAGCTGTCCTGCGGGTCTCATGTGAAGTCCCTGCTCGTTTACTACTGTTACTGTCTTTGTTACCATTGTGATACGCTCCTTTTTATTTACTTAACGTTTTTTGTTTCGGGTTCTTTTACCGTTTTCTTCTTTTTAAGCAGTGCCAGCAGTAACATTGATACTACAGCGCCTACTGCAAGGGATACAAGATACATAGGCCAGTTGCCTACAACAGCGAATACGAAGATGCCGCCGTGCGGTGCCATAAGTGTGCAGTTGAATGCCATTGAAAGACCGCCTGCAACGCCTGCGCCTACCATACAAGCCGGAATAACTCTGAGCGGATCTGCCGCCGCATAAGGAATTGCGCCCTCTGTGATGAAGCTAAGTCCCATAATATAGTTTACAGGGCCGTTCTTACGTTCTTCTTCTGTCCATCTGCTCTTGAAGAAGGTTGTTGAAAGTGCTATTGCAATAGGAGGAACCATACCGCCTATCATAACTGCCGCCATTATATCGTAGCCGCCTGTTGCTATTGCCGCAGTACCGAATACATAAGCCGCCTTATTGAACGGTCCGCCCATATCTATAGACATCATAGCGCCGAGTATAACGCCGAGGAATATCTTGCTCTCTGCACCCATATGGTTCAGGAAATCGGCTATCGCAGTGTTGATGATGCCCATAAAGGGATTTATCGCACACATTACTACAGCTATGATGCCAAGACCTGCGAGAGGATAAATGAGAACGGGCTTGATACCGTTAAGGGCTCTGGGCATCTTGTCGCAGAGCTTTTCAAGTCCGAGCATAATAAATCCGCCGACAAAGCCTGCAAAGAGTGCGCCGAGGAAGCCTGAGGGAACATCGCCGCCTATCTTGACGAAAGTCGAGCCTGTAGTTGCGAGATAGCCGCCGACAAGTCCTACAAGGAAGCCGGGTCTGTCTGCTATACTCTTACCGATATAGCCTGCAAGTACGGGTATCATAAAGTTGAAGGCATAACCGCCTATTGTCTTGAAGAATGCCGCTACGGGAGTTACCGTACCGAAATTATCGCCCGGCTGTACGCCCATCAGCGTATCTATAAGGAATGCAAGCGCTATGAAGATACCGCCTGCAACAGTGAACGGGAGCATGTTTGATACACCGTTCATCAGATGCTTGTATATCTTTCTGCCGAAGCTCTCATTTGCCGAAGATGAAGATGAGCTTGCCGCTCCGCCCTCGTGATGATAAACGGGAGCATCGCCCTTTTCTATTCTTCCGATAAGCTCCTCGGGAATCTTTATACCGTCGGAAACCTTTGTCGAAAGCACCTTTTTACCGTTAAAGCGAGCCATCTCTACCGACTTGTCAGCCGCTACGATGATACCGTCGCACTCTGCTATTTCCTTATCGGTAAGAACGTTCTTTGCTCCGCCTGAGCCGTTTGTTTCAACCTTGATAGAAATACCAAGCTTCTTGCCTGCCTTTTCGAGTGCCTCTGCCGCCATATAGGTATGTGCTATACCTGTGGGACAGGCGGTAACCGCAAGCACCTTTATTCTGTCGGTATTTTCAGGCACTTCCTTAGCTGAAGGTTCATCGGGATACTTTGCCTTTTCGGCGGTGTCGATAACCGATAAGAACTCGTCTGTATCCTTTGCCGAAAGGAGCTTTGTTCTGAAATCCTCGTCCATAAGCAGAGTCATAAGACGTGAAAGCACCTCAAGATGAACGTCTGCCTCAGTATCGGGTGCGGCTATCATAAACAGCACGTCTGACGGCTCATCGTCAAGCGCTTCGTAATCAACGCCGCCCGGCACGGTCATAGCCGCAAGCGAGGGGGCTTTTACCGCACTGCTCTTTGCGTGGGGGATCGCTATGCCCTCTCCTACCGCTGTTGAGCCTTTTTCCTCACGGGCTAAAATACCCTGCTTATATATCTCTCTGTCGGATATGTTGCCGCTCTTCATCTGAAGATCGACCAGCATATCAATAGCCTCTGTCTTGCTTTTCGGCGCACCGTTTAAAAGAATGCTGTCCTTATTTAATAAGTCAACTATTCTCATTCTCTTTTCCTCCTTTTTCGGTTTAAGCTAACTGCTCCATAAGCTCGTCTATTGTTTTCTTTTCAGCAAGTCCGTCGGAAAATGCCGTTGCTCCGCCGGACGCTGTACCAAGTTTAAGCGCATATTCATAGTCGCCGTTTTCGCAGCCTGCGATAAAGCCTGCCACCATTGAATCGCCTGCACCTACGGAATTTCTTACCTTGCCCTTGCATACTCCGCAGATATGGGTCTTGCCGTGTTCGTCAAGAAGTATCGCTCCGTCGCCCGCCATAGAAATAAGGACATTTACAGCGCCTTTTTCTCTGAGCTTTCCTGCGTACTTTATTATATCCTCGTTTGTCTTAAGCTCTACTCCGAACATTTCGCCAAGCTCGAAATTGTTTGGCTTTATGAGGAACGGCTTGTACTTGAGAACGTTCAGCAACAACTCCTTTGTGGCATCTACCACAAATCTTATCCCTCTGTCGCTAAGACGTGCCATAATACGCTCGTAAATATCTGAGGGGAGCGATGAGGGGATGCTGCCTGCAAGCACCAGCGTGTCGCCCGCCTTCAAGGAATCCAGCTTTGTGAAAAGCAGGTCTATGGCTTTAGCTGTTATCTCGGGGCCTTGTCCGTTAAGCTCGGTTTCCTCATCCGACTTTATCTTGACGTTTATTCTCGAAAAGCCTTTTTCAAGATGAACAAAGTCGGCATCTATGCCCTTTTCTGTGATGCCCTTTTCAATTGCCTCGCCTGTGAATCCTGCAACAAAACCGAGTGCCTTTGACTTTACGCCAAGCTCGGATAATACCAGCGAAACGTTTATGCCCTTTCCGCCGAAGTATATCTCCTCGCTTTCCGAGCGGTTTACCGCTCCTGCCGTAAGCGCTTTTGTACGCACGATATAATCAACCGCCGGGTTGAATGTTACTGTATATATCATTATCCTACCTCCGTAATATCCGCCGCTTCTTTATACTTTCTGTTGGGAATCCTGTCTGTGATTATGACAGCCTTTCCAAGTCCTGCGAAAGTCGCTGAGCTTACCTCGTCAAACTTTGAATGGTCGGCTAAAACGTAAACCTCACGGCTGCTCTCGATAGCGGCGGCCTTTACCTTTGCCTCGTTCACGTCGGGGGTTGTAAAGCCGGCTGTCAGCGATATGCCGTTTGTACCCATAAAGCACTTTGTAAAATTGTAGTTTTTCAGCGTGAGTACGCACTCGGCTCCCACAATTGCCTCTGTGCTTGCTTTTATCTCGCCGCCTGTGATAAAGACCTTGTAGCCCTTTACCGCCAGCTTCTTTGCGTGGATAAAGCCGTTTGTGACGAATGTAACATCTCTGACGGTAAGATGATCTATCATCTTCTCCGTTGTCGTGCCTGCGTCAAGAAAAACAAAGTCGCCTTTTTCAATCAGCTTTGCGGCATATCCTGCGATTGAATTTTTTTCTTCGGTGCAGATAGCGGATTTTTCCTCGACGTTTTTCTCTACCGACGAGAAGCTGTCGTTCTTTGACATTGCGCCGCCTCGCACCTTGATTATTTTGCCCTCATTTGCAAGAATAATCAAATCACGTTTTACGGTAGACGCAGAAACGTTAAGAATCTCCGAAAGCTCTGCGATAGTTACGCTTGCACGCTCGTTCACCGCTTTGATTATCATTGAATGTCGTTCTTCTGTCAGCATATTAAGACCTCTTTAAAAATATCATGATATTAGTTAAATGAGCTGTTTTAAGCTCTTTTGGACTTTACTCTCTGTCCTTAAGCTTATAATAACACGTTAAAAGTTCAAAATCAAGCACTTTCGTTCAAATTTATTCAAAAATGCTTGATTTTTGTTGTATCAGACAACATATAGCAAGAGTTTTTGTGCAGATTGAATAAAATTGAGCGGTTTTGATGTGTTTTGGGTCATAATAGGTCAGAATCAGTAAATTGTGCTCAAAGATTGTTAATAGCTTTCTGATTTATAAAATCTGCTCGCTTTTAAAACTTTAATGCTGCTATTCACACGAACTTTATAAAAACAGGGCTTTTTTGTGAAGTTTGAACGTTTTTCGGTGTGTAATTTGCAAAAATCGTTGATTTTTGTGAATTACAATTGATAATAAAGAACATCGGCAGACCTTGAGAACAGTCTGCCGATGATTTTATTTACTTTATTTACGGTTGTTGAAATCTTCCTCTATTTCCTCGCTCCAGTTATCATCTATCCTGCCCGTACTGCGCATTGCGGTGAGCGGAGCGGAAATTGCGTCATAGAGTACCTCTGTACCTTTCTTATCTGCGTGATAATTAACGGCTCTTGATTGTTCTATGCCGAAAGATTCGGCTGTTACTATTGCGTCTATATTTGCTCCGATAAAGAGAAATTCCCAGCCGTATTTTGATCTCTGTCGCTCTATCATACGTTTTATATCGCTCTTGCTGTAACGACGGCTTGCGTTTTCCAGACCGTCGGTTGTTATCACGAATATTGTGTGAGCGGGTATATCCTCCGGACGTGCGTACTTGTGGATATTTCCTATATGGTTTATCGCTCCGCCTATTGCATCAAGCAGTGCTGTGCATCCGCCTGCGAAGTAATCGTCAGCCGTCATAGGCTTTACGGTGGTGAGCTCCGCTCTGTCGTGAAGTACGGTTGTCGATGTGTCGAACAGTACGGTTGAAACGTAAGCTTTGCCGGGCTGTTTTTTCTGCTTTTCTATCATTGCGTTGAAACCGCCGATTGTGTCGGATTCAAGACCTGCCATTGAGCCGCTCCTGTCGAGTATGAATACCATCTCGGTCGAATGGTTTATCTTGTTTGCTCTTGCTGTTTTAATGTTTATCTTTTTCATGTTTTTTCCTCCATTTATTAATACAGATTTGGGTTTTCTTATCTTCTGTCTGTATTTTAGCATATGGGGGAATAAAAATGGTCGCATGAAAAGCGACAAATGAAAAATCCTGCGATTCGTATGTGGATCGCAGGATGGTTTTATGCGCCGAGCAACATCTGATCGTAAGAGAACAGCGTTTCGTTTATTGTGATTATGTCATAAATGTTGTTTTTGATAAAATACTCTATTATAATGTCAAACTTGTTGCTGTGCGACAGGGCATAGCCTGCTTTCATCAGCAGTTCGACGGTTTCGGGGAGCGACAGACCGAGCGCTATCGCAAAAGCAACGGCTGTAGGCTTTGACGGCTTATAATCAATGTTGCTGCGAATCTTAGAAAACAGCTTGCGGTCAATGTTAGCCTTTTTATAGCACTCCGAATCCTTCATACCGCTTTCATCTATCTTGCGCAGGAGCATCTGCGAGAAGCTCTCATCTATACTGCCCAGTGCATCCTCAAGTGTACCGTCTTGCGTTTCCGCTTCTGCTTCGAGAACGCACATATCGTCAAACGCTTTTTTGTGTGCGGTTGCAGCCGTAGGAAAACAATGTGTGGTCGCTGTGTCCGGCAGTTTTCCCCTAAATAATCTGCGGCTCTTTTCAGCCGTTTCATCGGTATGGCTCTGAGCGTAATTATCGTCAATGTAGCTTTCTATATCAGAAAACAGCTTATTTGCCTTCAGAAAGCTGTCGCTGTCAAAAATGACAATATAGACCGTCATATCGTCAGCCTGTTCGTGAGTGGCGAGAAAATCGAGAATCGTATCGGACGCAACACGGAACGCCTGTTCTTTCGGGTAACCGTAAACTCCTGCCGAAATCATCGGAAACGCAACCGATTCACAACCATTTTTCAAAGCGAGCGACAAAGAATTTCTGTAACAGCTTTCAAGCAGTTGTTTTTCGCCGTAATCGCCGCCCCGCCATATAGGGCCTACTGTGTGAATTATATATCTGCAAGGCATTTTACAGCCGCTTGTGATTTTGGCTTCGCCTGTCCTGCATCCGCCGAGTGCGAGGCACTCTTTATAAAGCTCCGAACCTGCGGCACGGTGTATTGCGCCGTCCACTCCTCCTCCGCCGAGCAATGATTCATTGGCGGCATTGACTACCGCATCGCAAGGAAACTTTGTAATATCTGCACGGACTATCTTTAACGGCATAATTTTCTCCTTTATTTAAGAACGGCTTCGATTGCGGATATTTCCTCATCGTTAAAATCGAGCTTATTGATGCACTCCGCATTTTCGACTATCTGTGACGGGCGGCTTGCGCCGATAAGAACGGTTGCTACCGCCTTATTATTAAGCACCCACGAAAGCGCCATCTGCGACAGCTTCTGTCCTCTGCTCAGCGCAATTTCATTCAGAGCATTAAGACGCTTCAGCATTATATCATCAAGCTGTCCCTCAAGCCACGGTGCGCCGCCTTTAGCAAGACGTGAATCTTCGGGAACGCCGTGGAGATACTTATCTGTAAGAAAGCCCTGATAAAGCGGTGAGAATACGGCAAGGCTGAGGTTGTTGTCGAGGCAGTATTTATCGAGATTGTCACGTTCCACCCAGCGATTGAGCATTGAATATGACGGCTGATTTACTATAAACGGCGTTCTCAACTCTTTGAATATTTTCTGAATTTCTGCGGTCTGCTGTCTGTTGTAATTTGAAATTCCGACATAGAGAGCCTTGCCCTGTCTTACCGCATTGTCAAGCGCAAGCGCAGTTTCTTCAAGCGGTGTGTCGGGATCGAAAATGTGATGATAGTAGATGTCAACATAATCAAGCTTCAAGCGTCTGAGGCTTTGGTCGAGAGAGGCTGTAAGGTATTTTCTTGAGCCGTTCTTGTCACCGTAAGGTCCGTCCCACATTTCATAGCCCGCCTTTGTGGAAATGCAAAGCTCGTCACGGTATTCCCTCATACCACGGTCGAGAATCTTGCCGAAGTTTTCTTCCGCACTTCCGTTGTAAGGATGTCCGTAATTGTTGGCAATGTCAAAATGAGTAATGCCGAGATCGAATGCGGTATGCACCATCTCCTCGGCAGTCGCAAAATCCGAGCCGAAGCCGAAATTCTGCCATAATCCGAGCGAAACTGCGGAAACCTTAAGTCCGCTGTTGCCCAGTCGGTTGTATACCATTTTTTCGTAACGGTTTTCATTTGGAGCAAACATAATAAACCTCCTGTTTTTCCTGATGCTTTAGCTTTGCTTCTGCCCGTGAAATATCCGGCATGAGCATTTCGGTTCAGATGAACTGACTTTATTATATACTTAATCCGTGCGGATTTCAAGAATATTAATCTGTGGTTTGCAAAAAAGCTCCGTGCGTTTTTCGATGCACGGAGTTTTTTTACCATAAAATATATATTAATTATCGTAAGAAACCGAAGCTTCTGACAATAGCGGGTTCCTTAGCCTTGCCGGAGCAGATCTGGAAGAAAGAAATTATCTTTATAACCCATAAAATTACCTGTAATATCGGGAATGCAATCCAACCGAGGATTGGAATTATAATAACGAAGACAGACAGGATAGAAACAACGGTTATCTTAAGAGCCTGTCTTACATGGAACATTGTGTACTTTGATGAGTGAGTTGCGAGTAGGGCAATAATGATGCCAACAAAATCCATAAGATAACAAAGCATAGCAAAAACCTTGTTGTCGGAAATATCCTTAGGATCGAATTCGGCGGTATGATCGTAGGGATCATAAGCAGGAGCAAATGCCGGCTGAGGGGGTACTGCGTTCTGCTGGGGCGGTACTGCGTTCTGCTGAGGGGGTACTGCACCGAACTGTGTTCCGCACGATGTGCAGAAAATCGAACTGTCGTCAAGCTGCGCATGACAATTTGGACATATTTTCATATTTTTTCTCCTTAATCCATTCGTTCTGTTGGTAGTTCAAACCGATTGAACATTATTTAATCCACATAGAATATTATAGCATTACAATGCGCTTGTGTCAATCAGAATTTGAATTAATCGTATTTTAAATCGCACTTTTTACTTTTCGACACCTGTATCTGTCAATGCGGTGTGCCTGTGCAACAAAAAAGCACTGCATGAGCAGTGCTTGAATGTGATATCGTGACCAAATAGATTTTTATTTCACGGGAAAAGCGGAGCCTTGAACAGACCCCCACTCGAAATATTCGCGACGACTCGCCGCTGTGATACCGTGACCGAAAAGATTTTTCGACCTTTTCAAAGGATCAATCCCCTAACCATCAAATCCCTACATGAACATTCGACAATCTCATAATACTTCGAGGAGTCCCGTCTTTTTTGTTTATAATTTAGAACTGGTTTAATTTGGGTTTCTACTTTAAAATTCCAAATGATCAACAGTAAAATTGCATTAGAAATGGAATTATAACAAATTATTTAATGTTTTATGAACCCTGGGACTTAGATATTAACAGATACCTTAGTATTAAAGCAATTTGCTGATAATATTTTCAATGCCCTCAATGTATTCATTTATATTTTTTCGTTTATAAACGTAAATATAGGATGGATGATGTATGGGAACAAAAAACATACCACTATACTCATTAAAATGATATTCATAGTTGTTCCATTTTTGAAAATCTATTTTTAATTGATTCCCAACGGATGAATACACCTTTTCCCCTAATAAAAAAACAATTCTAGGGGCCATTTCATTCAATTCAACAATTAGGTTATCAAAGCAACTTTTAATTTCCAACTTACTCGGATACCGTAATTTTTGATCATCCGTTAAAGGAACGCATTTTACTAAATTGGTTTTATAAGTTGATATACCCTTATTTTTTTCTTCTATTTTTTGAATCAATGAACCAGTATTTGTGTTTGGAGACAAAGGCACATCGTTAGTCGATTCCACCATCTTTGCAGATAAACCGACCCAAAAAATCTGACATTTTCTTGGTACATCCAAAAGCGGCTTTTGATTACAACACAATCCACACTTTGTACATTCATATATTTTTTCCGTCATCATCATTCATCTCCCAACCTTTGTGTCTTTAAAATATATTGATTAAGTAAATCAGTTGATTCCATACTATAATTTCCAGAATCAAAACTAAATTGCGATCTACCATTAGACTTGCTTACTATACTATTAAATTTGCATTCATCAATTTTGCCGCCATTTCTTATAATTTCATCATACAACTGTGTACCATGATATGGTCTGAACTGAAATACACTTGTCCTAAATTTCCCCGTAGAACTTTGAGAAATTTCCTTTAGTTTAGCTGCTAGGTTATAGGTTTCGCGAAAATCCTTTTCTGTTTCATTTGGAAATCCGTAAATAAAATAACCCTTTAAATCAATGCCATTTTTAAGAATTTCCTCTGATACCTTTATTACTTCATTTACGGTTCCCATTTTATTAATTTTATTCCTAATGGTTTCCGATCCAGATTCTATCCCCATAAACAGCTCTTTGCATTTTCCAATTTTAAGTTCTTTTATACACTCAAGTGATTTTGTAAGAGATAGGACATGAACCATTCCCCTCCAACTTAATTGAGGAAATTCTGAAAAAATACTGTTTGCCTTTTTTACACTTTCAGAATTACGCAAAAACAAATCATCTAAAATCCGAATGCTTTGAATATCGGGATACCGAAACAGAATTTCTTCAATTTCGTCTTTAATGCTTGCTTCAGTACGGATTCGAATTGAAATGTTTTTATTTGAACTATTAGCTCCACCACAAAAAGCACAATTAAACGGACAACCTCTTGAAGTGATTATTGCAACTTCCTTTTCATCATAATGATTTAAAATGGTCTCATTGCCCAAAAAATCTCTGTTTAAATGAATGTTGGAAATATCCTTAGGAAAATATGCAGAATCGTTATCTACTTTATAAACAGCACATGACTTTGATTGCTTCATTGGTTTTTGCACACAGCATTGGTTAACAATGGCGGGAATTAAAAATTCGCCTTCACCAATGATGATATTTAATCTATTATCGGTATTCCAACTTATAATATCATCATAAATACTTTTAACCGCTTGTCCGCCAATAAAACAATCAATTCCAACATCAATGTTTTCTATAATATATTTTACGATTTCATAATTCTGTGTAAATATATTAATACCAACAAAATCCGGGTGAATATTATTAACATAAGAGATTATTTTCGAAACCGATATTTTTTCTCTTATACAGTCAACAACCTCCACATTAATTTCAGCCTCATTTAAATATGTTGCAATATAGCCCAAACCTAATGGAGGTAAATAGTTTTCGTCTGCTTTAATAGGCTCTCTTGAAAGCGGAGAGTTGATTAAAATAAATTTTCTCATTTTTTCCTCCATAATTTGCTAATATACGAACTGGTGGTATTAATATTTTTTTGTAGATCATCACTATTATTAACAGTAAGAACAACCCACCCCATTTCTTTTAGCTTCTTTATGCCACTTTCCATGTACAGAATTTCTTTTTGCGACTGGTTATTTTTTTCGAATCTTGTTAATGAACCACGCTCAGATAACCTCTTTTTTAAAGTATCTTCGTCAGCCCATAAAGCTATTTGTAGATCTGGCTTTAAAATGTTATAGTTAATATTAACAATATGTTCTTCTTTAACCCCATCCATTCCTTGTAAAATCAAAGAAGAAAGAAAATACCTATCAGTTATAACTAAATACTCATCCCTAAGTTTAGGATATATTTCGTTTATTATATGTTCATATCGATCTGCTGCAACCATACATGCCAAACTCTCCTTTGAATGAGTTTCGGCGAATTCCCTTACAAATGTACCCAAATATGTATCTGTAGGCTCACGGGTTGTGTAAACCTTAAACCCTAAAGACTCTATGCTATCCTTTATAGCATCAATTAACGTTGACTTTCCAACACCGTTTGGACCGTCAACAGCCACGAAAAAACCATTATATTGCTTGGACATATATCATCTCTCCTCAGTATATGGGTTTTGCTCACCTGATATTATTCATCAGAATTGTAAAAGAAACGAAAAACATATAATGGAATTTAACATTTGAGAATGTTGCCTCAATATAATTCCTCATATTGTTTGTTGGCATAGGAATCTGTCATTCCAGCCACATAGTCAAGAATTGTTCTTAACAATGCATTATAGGAAGTAGCAAACCATTCACTATTACTGCAAATCGCTTTTAATGTTTCGCGACATTCATAGTCCTTCCAAATGTTTATATTTTCTGGATAATGATTACTAAATCCTTTGAGAATATTTTGAATGAATGTTTCGTTTTCCAATTTCAAAGAACGCGGCAGTTCAACTTTTATGAATCTATTTATATATTCATTTGGTAGTTGTTGCGGATTGGTCAGATAAGCCCTAACTAATTTTCTAATTACATATGCCCCCTTCCCGTCTGCTCTTTGAACTTCATAAGAATCCAATATACTATTTTTTAGGCTTTCACCTAAGGTATTATCAACTTCAAATATTTTTGAAGTATTTAAAGACATCATTTTACGAATATCATCAATAGGAAATGAAGTATACTTCGAAATGAAGTCATTTCGGTTATTTATCTTGTTTGTATTAGAAAAATGTGTCATAACCCTTCTAAACTCTTTAATTATTATCGTTACATATGTGTCTACCAAAAAGCTAGAAAGAGAATGTGCAAAAGAATATTGTACAGCCGTAAATTCTTTTCTTTCTAACTTCTCTGCCTCCTCTTTCAGCTTTTCAAATTTCTTCGTAATAGAGTCACTATTGATTAGCCCGACTAGCGAACTCACCTTAGTAACTATTTCAATTGGAGTCAATATTTTTTGAAAAAATGCATCCTCAATATCATGATGTCTTTGCGCTATTTCATCAGCCCATTTAACAGCATATGCTTCAAAAGACCATGCTGGATATATGTTATTGTCTACACAGTATGAGCAATAGGGATTGTAATTACTATAAAAACTCACATCGCCTAAGTTATGCCAACAAATTTTACTGTGTTCACGAACACCAAATAGTAGAAAATTAGAAAACTTCACTCCTTCGGAATATTCAACTAGAACACGAACGCTTTGCAAATTGTGTTTAAAACCATAAAAATTGGAATCAACACCAACATCATCTTTAACTTGTTGCTTGTCTTTTCCTATAGAAAAAACATTAAGTGTTCTCTCGCCAACATGCCCAAATGGGGTATGTCCGACATCATGACCAAGTGCAATTGCTTCTGTAAGTTCTTGATCAAGACCTAATTCAGACGAAATAGTACGAGCGATTTGTGAAACCTCAAGTGTATGTGTTAAACGAGTTCTTATATTATCTGTAGAGCGCGAATTAAACACCTGCGTTTTAGACGACAGTCTTCTAAATGCTGAACTATACATAACTCTATCCCTATCACAAGCAAAAACGCTTCTATATGGATGCTTTACTGGCTCAAGATAGGATGGATTAGAATCAATGGTTTCTTTGTACCAATACTGTGCATATTGTTCAATTGCGCGCAAATTCTGAAATACTTGATTGTTCATACGAACCTCCCGTTTGAGTTCTAAAAGCTTTCAAATTACCATACATAATATACAATTATCCGTACTTGAAACAATTATCCGTACTTAAACAATTCTACTTTCATCTTATTATAATATACTTTGACAATTTTTTCAATACTGTTTTGCACAAGATGTCGAAATATTGCGCGAACGGCAACAAAATCTCTTTTTTAGACAAAATACGACACCGGTATTTATGTAGATTCACATAGGTTTGACGTGAAATTTATCTCATAGTTACGCTCATATGTAACTATACAGATAAAGCCGAACGATCCGCAATCGTCCATCTTTATCTGTATAGCTGCTTGTTCTTCCTCTACATCCCCATTGCCATACCCATGCCCTCATCCTGCTCCTCATAAATCTCTTCGTCCTCATCGGTATCTTCGGCTTCAAAATCGTCCGAAAAATCGGCGTTTTCCTGTTCCTCGGGTTGTTTCCTGATTTCCTTGAGAACGCTTTCACAATCGCTCACAGCGGCTGTTTCTTGCCGTTCTGTGTGTTCCTCTGCCACTCTCTCGGAATCAATCGGTGCCTTGCTCATGGCTGCGCGCTGCGTCAGATCGCGCTCTATCTCGTTTTCGATCAACCCAATTACAAACTGCTTCTGCGTCATGTTGTTGCGCTGCAGATAGTCCTTGATCTTTTGAAACAGGTCTTCTGTCACCTGAAATGCCATTGTTCTCATATTTCCCATGTTCTTATCCTCCCGAATGTTATTTTTAGGGTGAAGCTCGTTTTGTAAAGCCAAAGCTACGAAATCCCCCATCGTCATACCTTTTTCCTCAATATACCGCTTGACCTCGACGTGAAGCTCCGCATTGATCTTGACCGTAACGCCTTTTTTATCATTAGTCGGCATTGTCCTCAATCCTTTCTATATATTTTCTAAATGCGAATTCCGCGATTTCTTCAACCGCGGAACCCGTTTGTGCCGCCTCTATAAGCAGCAGTTTGTAAAGCCATGTTGGGATTTCAATCTCCATTCAGTTCCTTTCTAACCTCAAAGCTGCCTTTAAAGGTCACCGTTATGGTATCCTTGCTCTCGACCGTGATTTTCTCTATAAGCTGCCGCACCGCAACGTCATCATATTCGGTCATGGTGAATTCCTCGTGTTCGAGCCGTTCGAGAACCGCATTGAGTTCGGCAGAACTGCGCGTTGTAGTCGCCTTTTTTGCCTTTTCGGTTTCTATGAACTCCCGCAGCGCTTTCATTTCCTCGCTGAATTTTTCGATATCCGCCATTGCTGTGACGGCTGTTTCGGGTACGGTCGCCAGCCGTATCAGCTCGTCAATATTCCGCGCAAGCTCGTCGATCCGCTGCTGTGCCGCCTGAATGCTGCCGTTTTGATTAGGATCAAGCACCTCGGTTATGCTTTCGCGGAGCGCTTTTGCCACATCGTCTTTGACCGTACATAAATCGTTTATTGCGCTCACAATCGCTCTGTGGAGCGCCTGTTCATCTACAGTCGGTGAACTGTGACATTTTTTCTTGCCGTACTGAATCCTACTCACACACCGCCACTTGATTTCCTTGAAACCCTTCGCCGTCCAAGTCACTCGACGGTAATGCTCCCCGCATTCGCCGCAGATGAGCAGTTCCGAGAGCGCGTATTTGGCACTGTATTTTCCTTGTCCGGTCTTGGTAAGTTTGTCGGCAATCGTCCGCTTCGCCGAGCGCCGTGCCATTTCTTCCTGCACCCGATTAAAATCGGAGCGGGAGATAATCGGCTCGTGATGGTTCTTCACAAGGTACATCGGAAGTTCCCCGTTGTTCTTACGAGTTTTCTTGGTAATGCAGTCCGTTACATAAGTTTTTTGAAGAAGCGCGTCGCCCGTATATTTTTCGTTGGTAAGGATACGCTGAACCACCGCTTTTCGGTAGGGCGAGCCGCTTCCTTTTGTGGTCAAGCCCTTTGCGTTCAGCCGGTCGGCGATCAGATTCATGCTCATTCCATCAAGGTAACAGCGGTATATTTCCCTGACAACTTCCGCCTCGTCCGGGATAATTTCAGCGTTCCCGCCATCGCCTTTTTTGTAGCCGAGAAGACGTGCGTACTGCATTGGCACATTGCCGTTCTTGAAGCTCTGCCGAATGCCCCAAGAAACATTCTTGCTGATGGATTCCGATTCAGCTTGCGCGAAGCATGACATTATTGTCAACATCATCTCGGTGTCGGTTTCAAGCGTGTTTATGTTTTCTTTTTCGAATATAACCGCTATACCAAGCGCTTTCAGCTCACGTATGTAGTTCAGACTGTCAACAGTATTTCGCGCAAATCTTGACAGAGATTTTGTAAGAACCATATCAATTTTGCGCTGTCGGCAGAGCCGTATCATTTTCAGAAACTCGGGACGTTTTTTCGCTTGAGTGCCTGTGATGCCCTCATCGGCGAATATGCCCGCCATTTGCCAATCGTTGTTTTTTCCTATCTTTTCGGTGTAGTAGCTTATCTGCGCCTCGTAGCTATTTTCCTGTTCCTCCTGGTCGGTGCTGACGCGGCAGTATGCCGCCACGTTCAGACGTGTGGTTCGTTGAATTTCATCTCGTGATTTCGCGGGTATTACCACTATCCTCATATCGTTCTGAGCAGTTGTTCCAATCACATTCTCACCTCTTTGATTTCCGTATATTTCAGCTGAGCGCAATCGATGATAAGCGCCTCAATCTTTTCCTTATCTGTACTTTCGGAATCAAGCAACCGATTAATCTCATTGGTGATCCGCCGGATTTCCTCGGTCGGCTCATATTCCGTTATTGGGATTTCGTGTTGCCTCAGCTCGTCCCGAGGAACGGGTTTGCGGTAGGTGTTTCGTTCGGCTTTTATCTTGGCAGCGCGTGTAAAATCCTCATCGGATATTATTTTCGGAAAACCATTTTTGCCGATATATTTCCGATTTCCAAGCACTCGGCAAACCATATTTTTATTCCAGACCGCTTTGCCTGTATTATACGGTACAGTCATCTCGGCGGCTATGGTTTTCAGCGATTTGCCGCCGATATAGTCCGCGAAGATTTTCCGCACCGCATCTGCCTCGGAAGCGTTAAGCGCGTATTTTCCGTTCACCATGCAGTATCCGAACGGTATGCTTCTGTTTTTCAGCATTTTCTCACCTCTCGATCCGCTCTGTAAAGCCTATCCCGCCTATCAAGTCAAAGCGGATTTCTGTTTCCGACAGCACCGTGATCTTTTCAACGATCTGTCCGAATTTGATTTCATCGAATTCGTCTATCTGTTCGGCTTTATCGAATATTCCGATCAGCTTTCGCAGATTGTCAAGCCTTTCGCCGTCCTTATCGTCAAGGTTGGCGTGAAGCTGCTTTTGGGCGGTCATCAATTTTCGGTCGAGTTCTTTGGTGCGCTCCATGAAATACCCAGCGTCAAGCGTTCCTTGCGAGTTCAGCATGGTCAGTAAGTAGGCTTGCCGCTTGATCTCGGATATTTCCTTGCGAAGCTCCGCAAGCTGTGCGTTTCCCGATTTCTCTCTTTCGTAGAGTGCTTCAAGTTGACGGAGCATTGGCGCGAGGAGTGCTTTGTGATGCGCTTGAATTTTATTGAACATTCTGACAAATGCCATGTAGACTATTTCTTCTGCGATTTGCTTGGCTGAGCATTTATCAGCAGATTCGTCATGCTTTCGACAAACCCAGTAAACCCTGTTGCTGCGGCTCTTTCTTTTATAAAGCGTTCCGCATTCTCCACAGTAAATCTTTTTTCGAAGCGGATATGATACGGTGAATTTGCCTATACGCGATGCGCCTTTTCTCTCTATAAGTTGCTGTACGCTTTGAAAGACCTCCCTTGATATAATTGCTGGATGTGTTTCGGAAACATAGTATTTATCACGCTCTCCCCTGTTTTCACAGCAGTCGAACGGAAGCGTGTCGGTAGTATACCATTTATGAAAAATGGAATCGCCGGTATACTTTTCGTTCGTAAGAACATATTTCACCGTAGCAAGCTTTACCCCATATTTCTCGGCAAGCCGCTCCGCGCTCACGCCGTTCAGATAGTCCGAAAAAATGCCGCGGACAATCTCCGCCTTTTCTTTGTCAATTACAAATTTACCGTTTTCACGGATATATCCGAACGGTACCGCGCTCGGGACATAGCTTCCGTCTGCCATACGCTTTTGAAAACCCATGCGGACATTCCGTGAGATCGACATAGATTCCTCTTGGGCGAACTGGCTGTATATCGCCAGCATCATTTCCGAGCTTATTTCGTCCGTATCAATATTTTCCTTTTCAAAATATACCAACACGCCGAGGGTTTTCAGCTCGCGCACAGCCTCGAGGCTATCCTTGGTGTTTCGGGCGAATCTTGAAATTGATTTTGTTAGTATCCGATCGATTTTCCCTTTCCGGCAGTCGCTCATCAGTCGTTGGAATTCGGTGCGCTTTGCCGTTGACGTTCCACTTATGCCTTCGTCTGCGTACATATCGACGAATACCGCGTCGGTGCTGTTTTGGAGCAGCTCGGTGTAATAGCGAATTTGTGCCGCAAATGAGTTTAGCTGATCCTCGCTGTCGCTTGATACTCGGACGTAGGCGGCGGTTCTGACGATTTCGTCCGCATGATTTTTAGCAGGTATGATTGTAATTTCCGCCATCTCATCACTCCCTTTCACAACACAGTATACCGAAACGATTCGGGTTTATCTATCACCAATGCCACTAAAATAACTGCGGCGGTTTGTATCATAACCAACAAAAGCGGACATGGGTTCAAACATCCGAAAGCCGCTTTATGACAGCACTTTCGATTTTCCTGCGCTGCGCCTCGGTTATGAGATTTTCACCCAACAGTTTATCCAGAAAATTTCGGCACAAATAGAATTTGTACCTTATGATTGCTTCTTGCTCCATATTGCTCCTCAATTATACTTTGAATTTAACCCCACGCTGATTTTCAGCGCACGGTCGACTTCGTCCATCGTGAAGTCATTGATCCTGCCGACATAATCGGTCAGCCGCGATTTGTCCAGCACACGGATTTGTTCGAGCATAACGCTCGAGTTCTGCGGCAGACCGGAGCTGCCCGCGAACGTATACACGTGAACGGGAAGCCTGTTCGGAATGCGCTTTGTGGTAATCGGCGCAGCTATCGTCGTGCCGCTGTGCTTGTTACCCTTGTTGTTCTGGATTATGAGAACAGGACGGATTCCGCCCTGTTCGCTGCCGATGATCGGCTCTAAATTTGCGAGGTATATCTCGCCCCGCCTTATGTTTTTCTTGTTCATTTTATTTCCTCGCTATGTAAAATTCCGGCTCCGCGCAAAATTATACAGAGCCGAAACTTTATATATTAAAGCGGATTTCTCCGCTGTTTGCCTGTAAAAACCTGTCGTATTTGCCCCGCGCCCCCGACTAAAAAAAGGGAGTATTTCAGACCGCCGCCTAGCCTCGCAGCGTCATAGGTCTTTCACCCCAACATGGTTCTCATGAAGCCGCCCCCATTGCTTTAGACTGTGGCTGGACGGAAGTATCATTATCCCCTTGCACAGGTCATCGCGCACCTGCTGCCACGCAAGTTTCGGGAGCTGCCGTTTCTCGCTCGGTGTGCCATTGGCGGCGTATTCGGAAATTCTCCACGAACATATTTTGAGATAATCTCATTCGGCTAACCGCCGCGGGTATTCGCCCGAATTCCGATAAATGCCGCCGCACACGTCTTGGCGCGGCGCTCCTTTCGCTTTCAACCCTACGGGCTGCACAAGGGAAAGTATCTGAAATACTGTTATTCAATTGTCAAGGAACTCGAGAGCAGAATTTACCCTCTCATAATATTCGGAAATTAGCAAGGGGGTTTGACAACCGAAAATCCTGATTATTTCAAAATTTCATACAGTTTGCATAAAATTCTGCGCTTCATTTTGTGAATATTTTGCTGAGTTTTGTGCAGCTCCTCGGCAAGCTCACGCTCGGTCTTATCCGAATAATAAAGCTCATAAATAAGGAAGCGCTCGTCAGCAGTTAGCTGCGCGAGCGCTTGTTCAAGTATTATTTTATTGATTAAGACATTCTCAAAGGGCTCGGTTTTATCGGGTATTTCAATTCCGACCGACTCAAGCCTATCAAGTGAATCCTCCTTTCCAGGTATTATTTTTACTGTCAAAGCTTCGGAATCGATTATTATCCGTTCTCGTTTGCGCCTGAGTTCTGCATAATTGTTGTTCCATTCGGAACGCTTTAAGAAAGTGTAAATCTCATCCGAAACCTCTACGGTTTTTCCGTCAATTCTGATAATATGTTTCTTGGACATTGCTTGTCCCTCCTGTGTAAATTGTTTTTTTGGTGTCTTCAATTTACACAGGGTGGAGACCTGCACCGAGCTGATGCCCGTTTTAGTACAGAAAAATATCCGAGGCAGAATGTTGCCTCGGATTTGAAATTATCTAAAAGAGCCGATTGTTTTGTCGGTGATCCGCCGATGCTGCCAAACAGCCTTTTGATTCCACAGGCTGCTTGGACTATGATAATCAACTCCTATTATATTTCCATGCATTCACTATAATATCATACTGCTTATGTATGAACAGCCGAGTTTTCTGATGTAACTTCTGTTGTACACAAAGTGTTAACATTGACATCTAAATCATTTGTGTTTTCACATTCCTTAAAATCAAGGATACTCTGCAAATCTGTCACAAACTCTTTATATTTACCTTGCGGAAATCTTATAACAAAGTCATATAAAAATAAAACGAAGACAGCGACCGCATAAATTAATAAAATTACTATTATCCCGGATAAACCAAGACCTAAAGTTTCATTTGTATTATCGCTTTTGTCAAGAAGAGCACCCAAAATAATAGCGGAAATAGGGATCAGCAACATTTCAAAGAATTTATTGAAATGTTCATGCTTTGTTTTGATTTTCTCGTCAATCTCATTTATCATTGTATTAAACCTCTCAATCAATGTTGGGATGAAATTCTCAGAAAATCCATATTGCCCTAGAACATCTTTCATCATATCTTCACAGTATTTTTTGTAGTTTTTCATACTCTGTTTGCTATGTTTAACTTGATATTTTTCAGAGTAGATTGACGTAATCATGCAAAGCAGAACATAAACGCCAGACAACACCAATGTTGCAGTTGAATTATTTCTTCCGGCATCTGGATACACTAATAAAACAAAAAAGCCTATCAGCCCGCAAAAAAGAAGAGCTAAGAGAACAATCGCCGCAACAGGTAGTTTGAATATCCGTTTAAAAGTGTTGCCATACCTTTTCTCAAGCCATTCCTTATAGCAATATAACATGCGATTTTCCATAGTCTAAACCTTAACCTTTCTAAAAAAAAATTAAGCAACAGTCACCTATCACTTTTCCTTCAGACTATCCCCAAACCCCTTAATAATAGGTTCAAGAAAATAATCCATAACCGTGCGCTTATCGGTCTTGACCTCGACCGCACCGGAAAGTCCCGAAATAATATTAATATTTTCGTTGCTGTCGTCGATTTCCAGCTTAACGATATAAACGCTGCCAAGCTGCTCGTTGGCGAATGAACTTGGGCTTATATACTTTACTGTTCCTTTGACAGTACCATACTTGTTGTACGGATAAGCCTCCAGCTTTATTTCGGCTTCCATTCCGAGTTCAACGTCCGCTATATCCGTGTTTTTGACATAGCATATCATTTCGTTCGGGGTGTTGTCGGGGACTATCGTCACAAGCTGCTGCGCAGAAGTCACGGTTTCGCCGAGTGTATTTACGCCGACGCTGTTAACATATCCGCTGACGGGCGCAGTTATAATCTGATATTCCGTTGACAGCCTGTATTTTTCGAGATTTGCCTCAATCTCGTCAAGCTTGCTGACGATCTCCGAAATGTTGGAATTCACCTGTGAACTGTATTGCACCTTTGTGTTGGATATCTGCAGCTTCGCGTTATCCACCGCCAAAGCGTATTGCTGCACCGACAACTCCTGTGCCTTTATCTGACGCTCCGTGCCGCCTGTGCTTTGATACTGCTCCAGCTGCAGCTGAGCGATATCTCTATTGATCTCGGCGGACTTTTTTTCGTTTTCAAGATTGGCAAGCGTGTTTTTGTATCCCGTATTTTCGTCAATTATCGCTTGGATATATGGCTTAAGTTCGTCGGGATAGTCGCTTATTTTTATTTTGGACAGATCACTTTCGCCGATTATTTTCGTGTAAATATCCCGCTGCGATTCAAGTATTTTCCTTTGCTTTTCCAACTGATTAACGTCAATTTCGAGCGCTTCCGTATCAAGCTCTATCAAAACATCTCCCTGCTCGACAAAATCGCCTTCGGATACGTTTATTGACTTTACCGTGCCGCCGGAATACGTTTTGACTACATTGAGATTTCCGACAGGCTGAACGCTGCCGCTTGCGGTTATAACAACATCAATTTCAGAAACGCAAGCCCAGATTATTGCACCGATAAGCAGTGTAAATATCCCAATAATTATAACTGTTCCGGCTTTATGCGCGGGTCGCTCGATTATCTCAAGCAGCGACGGCATAAAATCATATTTCAGTTCCTTGTCGCGCTTTTTGCCGTGCTTCAGGACGTACTCCGTCAGCGCATTGTTCATCGATGTCACCTCGCTTCTGTTGGTTGTAAAGATGAAAATATAAGCCCTTTTGCTCCATTAAATTCTCGTGTGTATCGTATTCCACAAGATTTCCTCTGTCAATAACCATAATCTTATTTGCGTCTTTCAGCGTGGAAAGTCTGTGGGCGATTATCAGAACAGTTCTCCCCTTGCATATTTCCTTCAGATTATTTTGAATAATGCTCTCAGATTCATAGTCCAAGGCAGATGTTGCTTCATCAAAAATAAGAATCCGAGGGTTGTTGAGAATCGCCCTCGCTATCGCCACACGCTGCTTCTGACCGCCGGACAGTCCCATTCCTTTTTCGCCGATTATCGTGTTATAACCGTCTGGGAGTTCAAGTATAAAATCGTGCGCTCCCGCAATCTTCGCGCTGTTTATGATCTGATTCATTGAGGCTGTCGGACAATGTATCGCAATATTTTCTGCAACTGTTCCATTGAACATAAAGTTCTCTTGCAGCACAACGCCAATCTGTTTTCGCAGCATTGCGGGATTCACAAGCGAAATATCCATTCCGTCAATTGAAATTTTGCCGCCCTCGGGTATATACAAGCGCTGAATTAACTTGGAAATCGTACTTTTGCCCGAACCGCTTCGTCCAACTACGCCTACGATTGTGTCCGGCTCGATTTCAAAGCTCATACCCTTGATGACCTCGCCGCCTTGTGGATTGTATCTGAAATGCACTTTATCAAATACGATTTTTCCGTTGATTTCAGGCATAGAAGTTTGATTGGCGTTAAGAACAGGTTCGGGAGCAGTATTGAAAATATCTCCGATTCGCTTTACCGAAAGCGACGCCTGCTGATATTCCTGCCATAATTGCACGAGGCGAAGCACGGGTCCACTAACTCTGCCGGATAGCATACGGAACGCCACGAGTTGTCCGACTGTGAAATTACCGTCCATTACTGCTTTCGCTCCGAAAAATAAAATCAGCAAATCGAACACCTTTTGGATAAACTGTCCGGTTGTTCCCGCTGTTGCTGAAACCATCGAGGTTTTATAACTCGCCTTAACGTAATCGGATTGCAAATCGCCCCATTTTTTCTCAAATTTAGGTTCGAGAGCGTAAGATTTCACGGTCTGAACTCCCGTTATGGATTCCACCAGAAACGACTGTGTATTTGCTCCCGCTTCAAATTTTTCATCAAGCCTTTTCTTAAAAAGAGGTGTAACAATAGCGGATAAAACTGCGTAAACGGGAATGGAACATATCACTATAACCGTAAGTGAAGAACTGTAAAAAAACAGCACGACTATGTACACGATTATAAATATCAAGTCGATCATTGTGGACAGCGGCGTGCCCGTGAGAAAATTCCGGATACTGTCAAGCTCGCGCACTCTGGCAACCGTTTCGCCGACACGCCTTGACTCGAAATATTTTAGCGGCAGCGCGAACAAATGCCGAAATAATTTAAAGCTCAGCATTACGTCAATACGGTTAGTTGTATGCGTAAAAACGTAGTTTTTGGCAAGACTTAAAATCAGCTCGTAAACATACACTATGCCAATACCTATGGCAAGCACATTCAGAGTGGACATACTGCGATGCACAAGCACTTTATCAACGACCACCTGAGTCATAACAGGTGTTAATATCCCCAGAATCTGCACCGTAAAAACAGCAATCAGCACCTGTATAAATTCTTTTTTGAATTTAAGGATTGTTGGAATAAACCATTTAAAGCTGAAAATCGCTTCTCTGTCTGCAATGCCCTTTTTGCTGATAATCACTGCCGTTCCGTCCCAGATTTCCGCAAGCTCCTCACGGGATTTTATTGCGGGTTGGGTTTTATCCGCAAATAAGATCATGAATTTATCTTCCGTGGATTTCGCGATTATAAAAAAATCGCCGTTGCTGTCCTTCGCTATAATGGGAGCGTTGACATTTTTCAGCTTGTTTATATTCAATCGACAGAGCCGCGCCCGCATTTTCAGCTTTTTCGCGGATTCAATTATTTCTATTTCTCCGGTTTTCTGCTCGGGATCGAGTACCGACAGGTTTTCTGCTTGCTCTTTTGTGATAGGAATTCCGTGAAATTTCATCACTATCATAAAGCAAGTAAGCCCACTGTCCTGCGTTTTCTCCATTATTCGACCTCCTTTTTCAAAAATTATGCAGCAGCATTGAAGCTGCTGCATTGAATGAAATGTGCAAAAGTGCTTTTATGATGCTTGAGTGCCGACCAGCAACTGATTTGCAAACTCGGAGTTGTCTGTGCTGCTTTGCATATTCATGCTGTCGGAAATATTGCTTTCGTTCGAGAATGCCGCCATATTTTCGGTCAGTATCATCACTTGAACATCAATCTGATCCGCCGTATTTTCGTTCTCGTCTGCTGTAGATACGCTGTCGGCGATCTCGGAAATAACGGTGTTGTCATTCTCTGTGAGCAGTTCGGAAACGGAATTATCGTCAGCGTAAAGCTCGTCGAGAATATCCGCGTTTGCTTGTGCAAGCTCGTCCTCGGTCTTAGCCGCCTCAATAGCCGCAAGCTCATCCTCGGAGAGAATTCTCTCAAACTCGCTCGTTTCAACATTGAACGTTCCGGACACCTCATCTGCAAACTCGAACGTAAATCGCTCGCTGTCAAAATTGCGGCTCGTTAGAACGTCGTCGCTCTCGGTAATTGTAATTACCAGTTCTCCGCGATCCGTCATCTCAAACGAGACCGCGTCGGAGCTGATGTCTAGGAGTTCTACCTTGTTATCGCCGTCGTTGTCCTCAATTATATCCGAGCCGTAACCGACACCGAATCTATAGGTGTCATTGCCCATTCCACCGTAGAGGAAGTCACTGCCCTCGCCGCCGTCAAGGATATCATCGCCATCATTCCCGTTCAGCGTATCGTTTCCGATACCACCGAACAGAATATCGTTGCCCGCGCCGCCCGAAAGATTATCGTTGCCGCCGTCGCCGTGCAGTATAATGCCGCTGTCGCTCCATGCGGTCATCCAATCGTCATATTCGGTCGCATGAACCTGCTTGATGGGATTTTCTGCGCTGTTATAAGCATAACGCTTTCCATTTGCAAATCTTACCTCAAAGCTGCGGTTGCTTTCCGAGCCGAAGTAGCCCTGAATTATCAGCTTATCCTCAACGCCGTCGAACGTGATCATAAGGTCGTTCCAGTTGTATCTATAAGCAGTCATAGCGTCCTCCGTCAGACCCGCGCCGAACGATATCGTATTGATACCCTCACTGTCGATAATTGTATCGGTGCCGCTGCCGACATTGAAGATATAGGTATCGTTTCCTGCGCCGCCGTAGAGCATATCGTCGCCCTCACCGCCGTCAAGAGTATCATTACCGCTGTTTCCATACAGCTGATCGTTACCGATACCGCCGTACAATCTGTCAGCGCCTCTGCCGCCGTTGAGGTTGTCCGCACCACCTTCGCCATACAGAGTTACGCCTCTGTCATCCATAGCGGCAATATACTCATCACCGTCTGTGCCGTAAATAGTTCTCAGAGGACTGTTGGACGCGGTTGCGTATACTCTTCCGCCGCCGTTAAAGGTAAGGTAGAAGTTTCTGTTTGCCTCAGAGGTAAAGAAGCCTTCGATAACGATCTTATCCTCAGAATCCGCAAACGTGATCGTGATATCGTTCCAGTTGGTACGATACGCCTTGATCTGACTTGCCGAATATCCGTAGATGTTGATAGTATTCGTACCCTCGCCGTCGCTGATGGTATCAACACCGTAACCCTTATTGAAGATGTAGGTGTCATTTCCCGCGCCGCCGTTGAGATAATCATTGCCCTTGCCGCCGTCAAGAATATCGTCGCCCGCCTTGCCTGTAATACACTCATCGCCGTCGCCGCCGTAAAGCATATCACTACCGTCACTTCCAACTATCTGATCGTCGGATTCCTGAGCGTCATTTGTTATGCCATCATCATAGATGGATTCCATATATTCGCTTCCGTTCGTGCCGTATATCTTTCTGAGCGGACTGTCCTTCGCCGCCGCTTCAACTACCGTGCCATCCGCAAACACGAGCGTAAAGTTTCTCGCGTTCTTGTCAATGCAATAGTTCTTGACCGTCAAGGTGTCATCGAAACCGTCAAAGGTTATGAGCAGATCGTTCCAGTCAGAGCGGTACGCTTTAATGCCCGATGCCGTAAAGCCGTCGCCGAACATAATGGTATTCACGCCATCGCTGTCCTTGATTGAATCATTTCCGTAGCCGGGGTTGAAGAAGTAGGTGTCGTCACCCGCGCCGCCGTCGATGAAGTCGTTGCCCGAACCGCCGTCGATCATATCGTTTCCGTCGCCGCCGTTGATGTAGTCATCACCGCTGCCGCCGAAAATAACGTCATTGCCGCTGTCCGAGAGGATCTGATCATTTCCGCTGTCACCGAATATGATTTCGTCCCCATCATTGCCGATTATTCGATCGTCGCCACTGCCGCCTGCTACAATAGAGCTGTTCTCGTTGACAATATAGTCGCTTTCATCAGAGCCCGAAAGGAACTCATCATTTACTGCGGATACTCTGTCCTTAAGCGAAGTTCTCTCGCCGCCGACTTCAAGAATATAATTATCGGGATTTTCTGCGAAGCCATTTATAATAAGCTTGTCCTCGCTGTCACTGAGAGAAATAACAATATCCTCTCCAACGGAAATGATATCAAGCTCATCAAGGGAAATTCCATCTGCTATTTTTATTGTAGAAACGCCCTCGCTGTCGCTGATAATATCGGTGCCGTAATTTCTGCCAAAGACATATGTATCGTTATCGGAACCGCCGTAGAGGAAGTCGCTGCCCTTGCCGCCGTCGAGAATATCGTTGCCGTCGCCGCCGTAAACAATATCGTCGCCTATTCCGGCATAGATAGCGTCATTGCCTTCGTTACCGTAGATTACGTCATTTCCATCGCTGCCGTAAACAGTATCATTGCCGCCGAAAGCGTGCATAATGGAGTCGTCAACAACCGCCTTGAGAACGTCGTCGCCGTTTCCGCCGAAAATATGCTTGAACGGGCTGCCCTTGTCGGTAACGTGCATCTTTACGCCATCGAACTCAAGGTCGTAATTTGCGTATTCCTCGCCCTTGCGGAAGTCCTTGATGACAAGTGTGTCGTTTGTGCCTTTGATCGTGATAGTCACATCGGAGTCACCCGTGCCGTTTACAAGGATATCCGTGGGATTGAGCCCCTTAAAGCGCAGTGTGTTCAGACCGTCTGCGTCAATTATTGTGTCGCTTCCGTAGCCTTTTGCGAAAACGTATGTGTCGTTGCCAGAGCCGTCTTTGAGAATATCGTCGCCAACTCCGCCGTCAAGAAGGTCATCGCCGTCATCACCGTAGATAGTGTCGTTGCCTTTACCGCCATAAATCGCATCATTACCATCGCCGCCGAAAAGGAGATCGTTCCCGTCGCCGCCGTTGATAGTGTCGTTTCCGCCGTTTCCATAAATAACATCGGCTATCGTAGTTCCATTTATGTAATTTCCGGAATCCGAATCTCTGATTGCTCCGAAAACCGAAGTGTCAACTATGCCAAGGTATTGGGGCGCATTAGCCTCAATGTATGTTCTGAATTCAGTGAACAAGCGATAATCATTTTCAATATTTGAACCATAATATCCAAGATATGAGCAAGCGTCAGAGAATGTTTTTTCGCTAATATACCCTAACTCCAAGTCATAGAGCATATGTCTATTGAAGAAACCCATATACGGATTTCTGTTTCCATCTTCATCTACATCTGCTCTGATATAATTAAGGTGTTCTGTGATCTGGCTGCCAATCATTGCAAAACAATACAGTTCAACGAGGTTGTTATATACCCTATTAAGTATTGGAGCTGCTGCAGAATTAGGATTCTCGCCATTCACGCCCATAAACCCATTTCCCATCAATGCCTCGATTACAGCGAGGTTCTTTGCATTTACATAACTACCCCTGCTCCCGTCCTCAACATCTTCTGTATGGCAGATGAGATGGAGTATATCTTCAACAATTGCGAGTCTGGTATCGTTGTCGGTTTCGGAAACAAAATCTTCGACCAATTCTTTCAACCTGCCTGTCTCGTCCAATGCAATAGCGGCGTGTAAAGAATTTACCTTTCCGTAGCTTCTTACATTGGGCAGACCGTCCGTCATATCCGTTACGCCAACGATCACCTTTTCGATAGCGTCGTAAAGATCAGATGACACCCACATTTCGCCAATATCTCCAATAGTATCATCCTCATATATAAATGTCGCAACATTACCAATAAGAGCCTCTGTTCCCGTTGATTGATTGACATATTCATAGTTCAAGTTTATGGCTTTGATATGCATATCTTTAAGGGACTTCAATTCGCCTTGATCCGAAACCCCATCACCGTTTTCGTCAACCCATAATCTGAGTTGATCGAATATCTCGTCATTTTCATCGATTACGCCGTCGCCATTGGTGTCATATTGCGAAAGAGCTTCAAATCCGTTCTTTGCTTTTGAACCATCGGCGAGCAAGTGGAAATCTCCGAACACTTCGCTGCCATTGTCTATCAAACCATTGTGATTCTTGTCGAGCGCAAGGATAGCGTCTTTGCGTGTCCAGTTGATCTTCTCTGCAAAGCCGTCGCAGTTGAGGTCAAAATGCGCACCGAACTTCTTCGTTTCAATGTCAAAGCCATCCTTGTTCAAATCAAGAATTAAGGGATCAACTCTTGCGCCTTCGGCATCGCCAGTATCGCCTGCAGCACCACCCATCCCATCACCGGCATTTTTATCGGGATCAATATAATTGCCGTCTTCATCGAAAGAATCTCGATACTTTTGTGCTGCATCATTAGCATCTTTGTATGCAGCTTTCGCACCATTTTCAGGATCATTCCACATGTTTTCCATAGCTGTAACATTATCGTGCAAAGTGCCTGTATCAACTCCTGAACCAGAGAGTGCGTCATCTAATTTTTTAAGAGCATCAATTAGTGCTTTGATATCGCTTTCAGAGGCTCCCGCATCTCTCAATTGTTGCTCTAATTCTTCCCAATTGTTAACAGGCTCTTTATTACCAAGAGCCTCATCAATTTGACGTTCCACTTCTCTTATCTGTTCAATATGTTTAGATATAATATTTGTTCCTGCCTCTAAACAATCAGAAGCAACATACAACACCAATGATGTGTATTTGCATCCAGGAACGTACCCTATTGCAGTCCCTAAAATATCCATAAATTGAGATGTAATTTGTCCAAAGGCTGCATTCTTTTTTGATTCGTCGCCTATAAGTTTAGCCTCATTATAGTCATCTACATAATCAAATACATTTAATAAACTGATTACACTCAATGAAACATCTGTAAAAATTGATGCCTTCAAATGAAGTTTTTGGTTAAATCGGAGACCGCATTTGAAACTGCCTCTAAGGCATTACGCACATTATATATATTTACTGTGTTCTGAACATCTTCCAAGAAATTTAAAACATCACTGTTGTTGCTCATAATTATTTCCTCCATTCATATATACGACAATTTGTTTTACCTTATCTTGATAAAACCTTACTTCGACACTGTTGCTTTGGTCATTGGAATAAAACTTATAATCCGCAGAATCATCATCACTATTATCTGGTTTACCAAATAAACTTTCCACTTCAACTTTTGTTGATTCAAATGACAATCCGGCAAAATCAACTTCAATCAAACCATTGTACCAACCGCGGCTCTCATACAATGCATTTTTAAGCGAATCGCTCGCACCTACATCTTTTGCAATAAATCCTAATGACAAAGAAACGATTTTCTTATCGTTAAGATTGCCATCATTTTTGTACCCGATTAGAGAAACCGTTCCGATGCTTTTTCCCTGATATAAAATACTACATGATGAGATATCGCCGAACGTTGTTAAATTTGTTTCAAGTAATGAATAATCCTCCCCGAAATCCTCTATCGTGCACGGTAAAGATATTTTACTCCCAAACAGCGTAATGTTTTTCACTGCCTCATCAAAATCAAAATCCGATTGACTGCTGCCTGGCTCGTTTTGAGAGTCGGACGAACTAGTGTTATCCGAGTTGGTTTCTGAATCTTGTGAGTCTTTCGATTCTGAAACATGTGTGCTTTGCAATACGCTTGTAACACTATCGGGAACAGCATTACTCGCTTCACTACCAGCACATCCCGTGAAACTACATAGCAATGTTATCGTTGCTAACAGCGCAACCACCCTTTTGCTTTTCCTGTCAAGTCGATTTTTTAATTTGCTAAACATAATACACAACCTTTCTTTCATTCATAGTGCTTAAGACTTTTGCAAAATTCGGCAATGATCAACCCAAAAACCTTTTTTACTTTAACCCTTGTTTAAATTCTCATTCTTGCCTACCTTCAGCTAAGTTCTACTTCAAGGAGCAATAGACCAATGGTTCTTAACTTTTCCGGCAACAAGCATAAAACTCAACACAACAAACGAATATACCACGGCAACGAACAGATTATCATACCCCACAAATTTAAGTGCGAGACATACCATAACTTCTGCCGCCGCAATATTCATCGTCCGTTTTTTGTATACCTTTTGCTCTATTTCAGCTAACGGTTTGTTTCTATCCTCAACGGGAGATAGTACAAGCACAACAAGTGTTGCTGCTACGAAAACGGCATAGTATACCCAATCCGCTAAATGTAGATATTTCAAACCGATTGAAACGACAATCAGCATTATTACAGAAAAAACATAACAACTCAAAGGCGTTTTGGCATGATATCCGCCCGCAAACGATCTCAGCGGAATATAAGCCGCCATGAATACCGCGATCTCAGGAAACACACCGAAAATCAATCCGATAATCAAAGCGGAAGACACGCTGAGCACAGATGTCAGTATTTGATTTATACCGTATATGTATATCTCCGCGTCTTCCTCTTTGATCACGCCGCTATGAACAAGATTGTTTCCGATTTTGCCCGCCAGCCTTGCTAAAAGCTCCATAATCAGAACTTACGGAGCTTTTTTGCATCTTTAGGCAGCTTCGGCTGGTAAGCAACAAACATACAAGCCGAATTAACATTGGCTGCTGTTGCCATCTTAGCTGCAGCTGCAATCGCCTTTTTAATGCCTATTGCTTTGGTAATTGCTTTTTGGTTTTTCATAACGAAACCGTCCTTTCTGTTTTGACAAGCATTCCATAACTTGCCTAACATTATTCTATATAAAATTGGCTGATTTTTCAAGGAGTAAATCGTGAACTGTATATAAATCGAACGTGAACTGTAAAAAACAAGCTCATGGGATTATTCCCACGAGCCTGCATAGTTTAATCGACATAAAGAATAACCGTAACAGTAAAAATGTTGTTGTCAACTACAACATATTTGTCGAGTAAATCCACGGCAATCCAATCATGGGTTATACGCACTTGTTACTTTAGCTATAGTTGTGGATTGATGTAGTCCTTCTTGGGACATCGCGCCCGTGTTTAAGACTGTCATACATACTCTCATTACAGCGTTCTGCAAGTCTAGCTTGTCGCTTGGGGAGCGGCGTCCTTGCTGCCGACTTTTCTGCGATCGCATCCCTTAGTTGACAGAGTAGGTAATAGGCAAAGTGTGGCTTATTCGATTACAAATTCATTTTATAGGAATATTTATAAATTTAGTAGGTATCGATGTTCCAAAGGCAAAAGCATGGTTGCAACTGTGCAGCCCTTTGGCGTAGTCGTGGCAGAACTCTTTGAGGTTTCGCATAACGAGCAACTATTATGAACTAATAGCCAACTCACTCCACAACGCGGGTATATTTCGTAATCAACCCTATGTTTTCCAGCTGTTAAGATACAAACCGCGTTTGAAATGTCTAGACTGATAAAAAGTACGCTTTTGAGATCGCAACGCCCTTAATAAATGGTCTGAACTTGGCGAGCACATACCGATCAAGAACGTTCGTAAAACGCTTAAAGTCCTAAATCGGCAGCACAATCAGTACAACAAGATTTTAATCAAGCAGAAAAAACTTGATTTCTCTGATTGCTTCTTGTTTTCCTAATAATAACACATTGTTTTCATCATCTCAGAGGGAATCGGACGGACACTAAAAATGAGTAGACTTTGTAATTTGCTTTCCCATTTAAGAATGACATTTTCTGTTCGATTATGTCGATTTCAATGTTCTCGTCTTCCACCATATCCCTCTAACTTATAAACTGTTTTATTCAAACCGGAGTGCACGATTTAATAGTTAAAGAACTAAACAAGGCATAATTAACCAATTTAATATGCTGCAAAAGCAACTTTTTTGCAATAATTCACATGGGATGAGATCATTTGGGAAACATTATTCTGTTTTGAACAAAAAATATCCGAGACGGTGTTCCGCCTCGGATATAAGGTCATCAATACAAGCTTATTGTTTTGTCTGCGGTTTTACCACCTTGTAAAATAGTTTCATCAAAACTTACGCTTATATCACGAATAAATCAATTATGATTTTCCTTTACCACCCTCCTTTTTTCTTTTTATTAGTCTGGTTAGCAATTTGGCGACTGATTGCACTATTAGCATTATAGCCAAAACTATAATGCTCTCAATAAGCGCAATATCCCTTTCATAAGTTCGGTTTAATGGATCAAACCCAAATACACCTATTCCGTATGGATGATAATTATCATTTGAGGTTGTAATCATAAGAACACAGTAGATGATATCTGGCACAATCCATAACCACAAATGCTGCTCATTAATCATCATGATAATCGAAATCAGCAAAATAGGCAGACTAATTATTATAACATCTAAATCTGTACTGATAGATTTTCCGATGCCTGGAATATTAGGTAAGGCAAAAAAGCTTATTGCAAAGTACACAACAACAACCACAATATTTAGTGCAGTCATCAGAATGTGTTTTTTTAAGTTTGACTTCACGTTCTCACCTCTTATTCAGAATCATATTGCGATTCAAGTGTGTTATGAGCAATGAGGTAATATGTGGGTTGCATATGTGGATCAACCATACCACCCACTACAAAATCCGCACCAAAGCCACTTGAAACAATAAACGAAGTTTTTGCATAGGCATACTTGCCTCTTGTATCAAATCCAAACGTCGGATAGTTCTCCAATTGTTTAGAAGTTGTTAAATTAGCCAAATCTTGCATCAAGTATGCTGGACAATAATTAACCTCAACATGGTAAGGTGTTAAGAAACCGCCACCAACCACATACAATGTGCAGAATTTGTCAAGTTTATATTTTGCAAGTTCTTCTTTGAGTTCCTCCATCTCTTCTTCTGCACCAGACTTCGTAGTGTGATATTTGTTTTTCAAGTTAACTTTCCCGTCATCGGATTCATCATAAACATACAAATCATCACGTCCAGTAGCGATTTTAGAAAAATAGCTCAAAGTTCTCTGTGTACCACCATCATTGTTGTAGTCAAAGCCAACAAGTTTTTCAAATGTCCCATCACCTGCATTACCGATAAAAAGACCCTTGTATTCATAGTTGTCTTCAACACTTATTTTAAACATCTTGCCGTATTTTTTAAAATCCCATTCTTTAATTGGCAAATGTGGAATTAGATCATCGGTGTTCATAACGTTCATAATGGTGGAGTAGCTTTCTGCTAACGGGTCTGTCGTAGTAAATGGAGAAGCAAATGTATATGTAAATGATTTATAATCACTTCTTTTTTCAAAGTATGCACCAAGCAAATTGGCTATTGCGCCTCCACGCGAATGTCCAGTGACTAAAATGGTTTTCTTTATTGAATCACTATTGAAGCCCTGTGATTCGGCGTATTTATTATATTCTTTCAGCACACGATTCATTGTAACGTCAAAGCCTTTATGATTTTCTTTGTTTTTCCAGTCAGGATGAGAGCCAGTCAAATTATAATATTCTGACGTATCAGCACCCACATCAAAGTTGCTTGACCATTCGGCATTGGTTGAATTAGTGCCACGCACTGAAAGTATGATTATTTCACGCTCCTCTCCACCATATTTGACAGTACGATGACCAACATAAAACTGTGTGATATCGTCTTTGTCTTCAAGGTAGTCATCCCCGTCAATTGTTATAAACTTACCGTCTAAACCAAATAATCCTCCAAACGTTACACAGCCATCATCTGCCCCACCAGAAGTTCCTTCAGTTACTTCAATATAGTTGTCATCATATGCATCAGAAGCATATAAAATAGATAGATTTGCTAAACTTTGGGAATACTCTGTGTTATTGCCAAATAATGTACGATAATCCACATTAAATTCAACATCACAGGTTTTATCATCGTCATTATGATTATAATGCATTATTCCACTAAAGGTGTTATTTGTTGGAAACGGATCAAACCCATCATCCATGCCATCAAAATCAGTATCTTCCAAAGTGGGATTGCTATAATAATCGTAATAAGGAATAGTCTCCTCAGTGTAATCTCTAGGTAATCCTAAAAGGTACAAAAACCACGAAACATCAATGGTATCCATCGGCTCTACGCTTTTGAGCTCTTCTATATCTAAACGGGTATCTTCATCCGTGTTAGCAGCACTGCCAATTGAGGGTTTTTCATCAAGCTTTACTATTTGAGGAACAAGTCCTTTGAGAGCAATCCAGTAACCATTATTGGTTTCTTCATTAATCATATCGGCAATTTTAAGTAATTCATCTTTAAAATTGCTCCCGACATTTGCAAACAAACCGCCAGTGTTTTCATAAAGCTCTCTATATGTTGAGTTATAACTTGTGTTGGAAACAACAGAAACGTTAATTTTGTCATTAACGAGTAGTTCTATCATCTCACTCATTGACTCGATTCCATAATTGTTAGCAATCTTATAGTTAGCATCTGTAACAAGAACAAAGAATTTCTGAGATGATGTTCTCAGATTAAGCCTACGTGCCATTTCAAGTCCGTCGATTGCCGTTTCCGGACCATCTCCGCCACCATTAACAGTTAATTTTGCAATAGCTGATTTGAAATCCTCAGCATTCTTAAACCAATTATCACCATCATTGTTTTTCTTTATATTGGTAGAATACTGACCATCACAGGTAATGTCTCTATAATCAACCAAAGCAAAAGACGGTGAAATACCAGCTGCCTCAATTTCATTAACAAACGCAGTAATATTGTTTTTTACGTTAGTAATATACGAACCCATTGAACCTGTAGTATCAATTACAAAAACTATATCTACCTGCGCTTTAATTTTCGAGTCAGCGATGCTGATATCTGATTTTGATACATTATTAGCTGATTTCCTTCGTGCTGCGGGTGTTATGCTAAAATTCTCTTCCTCGGAAAGATCAACTCCCATTAAATCAAGCCAACCCATAACATCAATAACAAAATAAATACCCTCCGAAGATATATCTGCACTTAATGTTCTTGTTTCTTCATCATAAACAGTTTCTAATGGAGTTGTATATTCTCCATCATTATAGCATATTAAAAGTCCATTGGTGATTGTGCCACCAATTTCATATTTCTTTACATTGTATTTATTGTCCAAAGCGAATGTAAGTATTCCATTATTGATATCCGAGTTTGTGATTTCAATAACTTTTCCCACATACGCTCGCTCTTCGCCCTTTAAATAGCCGGTGTATTCAGAAATATTAATGTTATTGTTTGCATTTCCTTTTGCAGAAACATTAAGTGCAGAAGGAATAGCAACGTTATTTGAGAAAAGACTGTTGTCAAATCTATTTCTGTTGACGTCTTGCTCAATATACTCATCGCTGTCTAATACGCCATTATCGTCAGTGTCTGATTTTAATGGGTTAAGTCCGAGGATTACTTCATCTCCGTCATTTAACCCATCCTCATCCGTGTCGGGGTTCAATGGATCGGTATTGTAAATGTTCAATTCGTCACTATCGGATAACCCATCGTTATCCGTGTCAGATTTCCTTGGATCAGTACCAAGTTCAATTTCTTGAATATTAGATAGTCCATCACCGTCTATATCAACATCAGAATCCGAAATCTCTTCAATTACAGAATCATATTTTAAGGGATCGGTCTCTGTGATAAAAGTTTCTTGATAATCAGTTAGTCCATCACCATCAGTGTCTGGATTTTTTTCGTCTGTTCCTAAAAGGAATTTCTCATAAACATCGGGCAGCCCATCACCGTCGGTATCCGTTTTGTCCTCCCAATCAATTTCAAGAATGTCAATTTCAATAACGGTAAGCATGCCGTTTGAAATTTCGGGTGTAATATCCTCATTAATGAAAGCGGTAAAACCAATTACTTTGGAGTCACCGACAGCAATAGGATTCGTCCACATTTCACTCGCGATAGTATAGTGATTGTCCGCGCTAGCAAGTATATGAGCGTCCCAAAGATTGTCTATCGTAAAGTTGCTGTCAAACGAGTATGTCCATGCCTCAAGCGGTTCGTCGGAAGTGTTGGTGATAACAATCTCGCCTTTGATTCCTGTGTTCCATTGCTCAATAATATTGAGCGCAGCTTCATAGCCGATTGCCACATCAACACGCTTTGAACACAATTCAAAATCATCCGGCGTCTCAAATTTGTCATCAACAAGCGTATACCCAAAGTTGACGGTCTGACCAGGAGCAATCTCGTAATTCCAACCGCTGTTCTTGATAATGTAGTCCTCGCCCTGATTATCATAAACGGCAGCATTCCAAAGGTTGCTGATCTCACCTTGAGCGTCATACTTCATCGCCCAGTTTAAAATAGAGTCATCACCTGTATTGGTGACTTTAATTTCGACAGTCTGACCGTTATCCCATTCGTTTAAAACGGAATACTCCACATCATAGCCGTCGTATGAATATGTAGTTGTTCCGGTTTCAGCAAATGCGGGAATATGCGGCAACATGGTTATTGCCGTTGCCGCGGCTACTAAGCCGGATATAAGTCTCTTGACTGTTTGTTTAAATTTGCTGTTCATTATTTCCTCGCTTTCTGCAGTTATAGCAGCTATCTTTATCAACTGATATAAATCTGCCCATTGTTCGGGTTCTCTTTTAAGGGAGAACGGAAGTTCGTTCACTTTGACAATTCAAAGCGATTTTTTGCTTTTCCGGCAATAAGCATAAGGCTCAACACGACAAACGAGTATACCACAGCAACAAACAGATTATCCAATCCCATTAGTTTTAGCACAATCCCAATCAGAAGTTCTGTTGCCGCTATAAGTATTGTCCGCTTTTTGTATACCCTATGCTCGATTTCATCTAACGGTTTGTTCCTATCCTCAACGGGAAATAGTACAAGCACAACAAGTGTTGCTGCTACCAAAACGGCATAGTATACCCAATCCGCTAAATGTAGATATTTCAAACCGATTGAAACGACAATCAGCATTATTACAGAAAAAACATAACAACTCAAAGGCGTTTTGGCATGATATCCGCCCGCAAACGATCTCAGCGGAATATAAGCCGCCATGAATACCGCGATCTCAGGAAACACACCGAAAATCAATCCGATAATCAAAGCGGAAGACACGCTGAGCACAGATGTCAGTATTTGATTTATACCGTATATGTATATCTCCGCGTCTTCCTCTTTGATCACGCCGCTATGAACAAGATTGTTTCCGATTTTGCCCGCCAGCCTTGCTAAAAGCTCCATAATCAGAACTTACGGAGCTTTTTTGCATCTTTAGGCAGCTTCGGCTGGTAAGCAACAAACATACAAGCCGAATTAACATTGGCTGCTGTTGCCATCTTAGCTGCAGCTGCAATCGCCTTTTTAATGCCTATTGCTTTGGTAATTGCTTTTTGGTTTTTCATAACGAAACCGTCCTTTCTGTTTTGACAAGCATTCCATAACTTGCCTAACATTATTCTATATAAAATTGGCTGATTTTTCAAGGAGTAAATCGTGAACTGTATATAAATCGAACGTGAACTGTAAAAAAACAAGCTCATGGGATTATTCCCACGAGCCTGTTGTTCACAATTCAATCGACATAAAGAACAACTGTAACAGTAAAAATGTTGTTTTCAGGGATAATGTCGATCGTTCCGTCGTATTTTTCAACAACTTCTTTAACGCTTGTCAATCCATATCCATGATTTTTCTTATCCTTTTTTGTGGTTATTACTTTGTCGCCAGATTTTTTTATCTCATTGATAAAGGGATTGGAGACCTTTATCAGCATCATTCCTTTGGAATAGTGTAAGGCTAAATCTATGAATTTGTTTTCTGGAACAAGCGAAACCGCTTGTAAAGCGTTGTCTATCAAGTTGCCAAAGATAACGGTTAAATCAAAAGAGGAAATGTTCAACCCCTGCGGAAGAGTGGAGCTGACATTGACTTTCACTACGTTTTTCCTTGCGGATTGCAGTTTGAAATTGACTATGCTATCAATTGCGGGATACCCGGTGTGTATTATTTCGCCATCTGAATTATAGACATCTGTTATGTCTGAGATATGTTGTTGAGCTTCGATAATGTTTCCGTTTTTAATATCTGTAAATATGGCTTGCAAATGATTTTTCATATCGTGCCGCAGAATGCTTGAATTTTCAAGTGAAACGTTTATAAGCTCCAACTGATTCTCATAATATTTGTTCTGTTGTTCCACAAACTCCTTTTCTTGTTTTTCCAGAAGTGATTTCGCCAATCTGTCAAATAAAAAAAACACGGTGGAGTTAATAATTAACACGGCAATGACTGAAAGCGTAATTTGATATATAACAAGTCCGTCGGATTGGAAAATCACCACAAGCATGAACAGAGATGAAACCGGTATAACCAAAAGCAGCACCCAATATGACACAGGCAATGTGTTGCCATTCTTTATATTCTTAAATCCGCTAACCGCCATTGATACAACATATTTTAAAATATTTATAACTACGATTCCAAATATTGAATGGTAATCATTTGTTTGTGTAATTGAAAAACTAATGTATCCGGTTAGGGTAACAACCAGCATTTCTACTCCAGCCATAAAGATGTAAGTCAAAACATCTACAAGGAGTTTTTTCTTAATCGATGAGGAATACATAAACGTCAGCAAGAAAACCGATATAATATTCACTACAAAATTTGCTATAGGAACGTTTACAATTAGATATAACGAAGAAGTCAACACATAATATCCCACAAACGCACCCACTTCAACACACCTTTTAACTATGCATTCTTCAAAAAATGCTCTCACCAGTTTATAGATTGAATATATTCCCAATGCCTGTGAAAACAGATAGGTTAACGTGTATAGCATAAACTCATTCATATTCCTACCCCTACTCCTTCCCACTCGGATATGATTTTCCGTACTTCCTTACGCCTGTCTCTGCTGACAGGTATTTTGTCGCCGTTCGACATGGTTATTTCTTCATATTTAATATGGCTTGTGTTGTTGTAATTTATAATGTAAGAACGATGCACTTGTAAAAATCTCGAATTGGATAGCTGCTTCATTACTTCCGACAGAGTGGATTTAAATTCATAGTTTCCGCTTGCTGTTGCGATTTTTATATCGTGGTCAAAGCTCTCAAAGTACAGTATATCACTAAATTTTATTCTAAATGCCCCCTGCTTATTTTCAAATGTAAAGAACCGTTCATTATTGTTTGAAAGCTGTATGGTCAAGTCAATCATTTTAAACAGCTTTTCTTTGTCTATGGGTTTTTGAAGGAAATTAAGAGGTTGTACATCAAAAAGTAGCCGATCATAACAGTTTTTGGCTGATATGTAGACAATTTTTATAATATTATCTTTCAGTTCCGTTCTAATAAGATGTCCAAGTTCTACGCCATTCATTTTAACAAGCTCGATATCAAGGATTATCAGATCGCAGCGATTTTTCCTTAAATATTCCCACAGATCCTCTGCGTTGAAAAAAGATTTAATATCGAGCTTTCGATTCCTAAGCTGTTGGTATTCAGACAAATACCCATTCACTTGATTGACTGTATCCTTAAAATCATCGCAAACAGCTATTCTTATCATATCCTCACCCCCATATCTTACATTATACCATATATTCTTATAAAATCAATGTATATATCCGTGGAATGCGGTATAATAAAGATACTTAGGCAAGGATTTGCTTTCGCAAAATCTTCAAATACGGGTAATAACGCAACAATTCGGCTATATAATACGTTTTGCGACAACGTACATTTTCAAAACTGACGGCTGACAGACTTATGCCACAAGGTTAAGTCCGGCAACGCATTTCTTCTTCATCTCCATAGAGGAATGAACATAACGGTTGAGCGTGATGTTTACATTTGAGTGACCGAGTAGCTCGCTCACGGTCTTAGCGTCAAACCCGCTCTCAATGCAGACGGTAGCATAAGTGTGGCGGATCAGATGAAAATTAGCGCTGCGAACGCCGCATTCTTTCAGAACCGCTTTAAAGCGGTTCTGCATGGTGCGTGGTTCTACAGGTTTGTTAGTTCCCGAAAGAATATAGCCAGACCATCTGTTTTGTTTCAGAATATCCAGGACAAATGCAGGAAGCGGAATATCTCTCACCGAGGTTTTGCTCTTGGGAGAGGTAACTATGATCGCCGTTCTGCCTTTGCTGGATTTATCGGGAACACGCTGAAGCGCTTTAGAAACGCGGATAACTCCGCTTTTAAAATCAATATCATTCCATGTAAGCGCGCAAAGTTCCCCAATGCGAAGCCCCGAATACATTGTCAGCAGTATTCCCAGATTGCTTTCGGTGAGATTGCTTCGGAGATAATTCTGTAACCTGCCGCGCTCGTCCTTGTCAAACACCTCGGCTTCCTTGCTTTCAGATTTTGGTATGGAAATATTCCGCATAGGGTTTCGGTAACCGTATTCTCGCTCCGCGTACTTCGCCACAGAGCGCATTACAACAAGAATATCGTGAACACTTTTTGCCGACAAACCGCCGAAACCGTTCACCCTGCCGAATTTCAGCTTGTGCTCCGAAAACTCATTTATAACAGGCGTGCCGAGTTCGTCGTATCCGATATTCCCGAAATAGGGTATAATATGCTTGCCTATCAGCTTTTCATAGCAACAATAACTGGAATACTTGACCCGCAGCTTAGCAGACGTAAGCCATTCCTCGCACAGCTCTTTAAAGGTTTTGTCACAGACGATACGCTCCGGATTTCCCGAGTCGGTATATGCATAAAGCATTTTTTCCTTTATCTCGGCAAGGCTTTTCGCATACAGATATCTGTACTTAATTTTGCCTTTGTCATCATATCCGAGTGGAATTCTCCCCTCAAAACGACCGTCTTTTCTCTTGTAAATATTCATTGTGTTTCTCATTTTTGCTTCCTTTCTGACGCTTGGTCTGACGGCTGAAATATTAATTCAGCCGCAAAATAGATTAGATTTTTTACAAATTTGGGCTTTACAAATAGTGTTTAATGTGATATAATAATGCAGATAGTCTGCGCTTAAATTATAGCGTATACCACAAAACCGCAGTATAACAGCGTTCACATAATTGAAGAATTTACGAAATAAAAAGCAAGTACGGATATTTTTCAGCGTACTTGCTTTTCATTTCAAAAAATATCCGATATGCGGATTATAAATCTTAAGTTGCGTTTTTTCTCGTCTTGGGCGGACGCTTTTTGGACACGACTTCCTCACTCATTTCCTCAAAGCTATCTGTAAACTCCATCGGAACAGGTTTGAGAGGAAACCTCTCCAGCACAGCTGCCTCAACCTCTTTGCTGTCGGCATATTGCACCTTACGCTCGGATTTTTCCTCAATCGAATATGCGTCCTCAAATTGGATACCCCACTTGAAGAACAGCTTTAAGCGTGTTTTCATCGGGTGACAGCCCGTTTTCATCACGATGAAGTGACCTTTCGGCATGGACTTCAGCTCGTCCACGGTCATCAGCGGACGTTCTATCATCTGCAATGACCTCGATGAGCCGTCCTTGCTTGCGGAACGCGATACCGAGCCGCTGAGAACGGTCTGCTTTCCGAGGTTCTGAGACATCGTCTCGGCGGTCTTGGAATTGGGCGCGAACGCTCCGAACAGAGTGCATTGGCAGTTGTCCACAATAATTTCTGCCCCCTCTTTGCCGTAAGTTTTCTCAAACTGCGCAAGCGATTGTATGATTGCCACAATTGAAACCTTTCGAGAACGTGATGCGGAGAATATCATCTCCAAGCCGTCAACTTTAGGAAGTGTTCCTATCTCGTCCATGTAGAACATTACGCGCTTTTCAAGCTGACCGCCCTTTTCATCGGCAACAGTTAAAATCTCGCGGTAGAGCTGCTGAAAAATCAACGAGATCAAAAAGTGCTTAGTGGCATCCTCCTCTGGTAGTACAAGATATATCGCGGATTTGTGATTGCAGAAGTTCTCAACATCAATACTCGTATCGAAACAGAGAATTTGTTCGAGTTCCGAATCAATAAACGAGTTCAATCTTGACAGCGCGGTAGACATAACACTCGCCATTGCCTGATCTGACGAATTGAGTGCCGCGCCCGCAAACCACCTCGCCTTATGTTCGCCGGGCAGCTTATCGATCAGCATTTGAAACCGCGACACGCCTTTCGTTCCGGACGGCGCGAGCAGGTCTTGAATGAGCTTGAACACGCTGATAATATGCCTTTTTTCGGGCGGGCAGAATTCCGCGATAAGTAAAATTACCGCCGTCAGCAAGCCCTCCGCTGCTTCATAGAAAAACGCGTTCTGTCCCATATTTGACACATTTCCGTCCGCCGAAATTATAGTTTTGGCGGTTATTTTTGCGAACTTTTCGGACTTTGCCTTATACTCCAACTTGCCCTCTATCTTGTATAAATCCATATATTTATTCACAAGATACAGCATATTGTACCCGCTGCTGCGGGTGGGATTTCGCAGGTCGATAACCGAAATTTTGTAACCGTAATACCTCTCGGCAATGGTCGCGGTGTTGCGGTAAAGGTCGCCTTTGCTGTCGGTGGTGACAAACGACATTCCCGCCGCGCAGCAATACTCGATGTTAGGGTACAAAAAATTCGCGGTCTTGCCGATGCCAGACGCACCGATCATCAGGGTGTGAATATCCGCATCGTCAACGAGCGCGGTCATTCCTCCCACTGTTTCGTGACAACCGACTATCAGACCGTCCACGCTCGGAAGCTGTTCGCCCTTGCGCCACATTCGGGGTGTGTAGGGTATGTGCTTGTAGGTTTTTGTGACCTCTCCGTTGGTCGCAAACCTCGCCGTTCCGTGCTGCCCGTTGCCCACGGGCTTATTGGGTATCCCCTTGAGCGAGTAGTGGTCGCCAATTGCGGCGATCAGCGCCACTACAAGAAAAAATGCTCCGCATAAGCAGAGCAGAAAAATTTGTGATGTGTTCATTTCGTCCCCCGATTACATACTCATTGCTTGCGAAAATTGAGGCTCGTCCGAGGGCGATTCCTCGGACGTTTCTTTTTGTTCCTTGCGGATATCAAGCGTTTCCTCTGCCGCCAACCGAAGAGCGTGATCCGCTATATCGTATAATTTCCTTGCCGTTATTTTCAACTCGGCGGCGGTCTGCGATGGCTTACGAAGCTGCTCCAATCCCGTTGTCATCGCGTTTTGCAGCTTGCCGAGTTTAACGGAAGTGCTGCCTTTATCATGATAGGCTTTGTATTCATTCACAAGCCTGTTCTTCATCTTTTCAAGCGGAAAATCCTCTCCGGCTATTTTCAGAAAATGCTCGCTTGCCGCAACAGAAAACTCCGCCAATCGTATTCGGTCGGCGGAGTTGTATGTGGCTATGAGATCCGCGGCGATGCGATTTGGGTTGATTTTCATCTCGTTCAGTTCTACAGCGCTCTGTAAGTACAATTCTCTGCGCTCGTGAGGAACGGCGGAAAGATATTCCACACCATAACGCTGTTTCAAGCACTCGTTCCAATCCTTTTGCTGTGGCGCGATCCGAAAAATATCCGTGTAACCGTGTTCATGAAGAATATCCCACAAGCGTTCGGCAGCGTCAATCCCGCCCTCATCGTTGTCGGTGCAGAGGTAAACGCTCCGAAGATCGGAGTGGTTTTCCAATGCTTTCAGCGCAGCACTTTCATATATGCCGTTCATCGCGATGTAGCTGTGATTTTTCCAATCCTTTGGGTTCAGCGTGATGAACGACAGCATATCAATCGGTGCCTCAAACACAAACAGCTTCCCGTCATTTCCGAAATGAGAGAAGCTGTAATCTGTATCCGAGCCTGCGACTGTTATGCGAAATATTTTCCCGAAGCTAAGTGTGGAGCGCACCGAGGCTTGCTTTGGAGTTCCGTTTTCGTCCATTCCGACGAACACGACATTGTGGTATTTGCTGTCCTCATAGATTTTGTGTTCGTGGGCAAAGTGTGAAATTATTTGCGGAGAAATGAAGCGCTGTTTCGTCAAATACGCGAAAACTCTGCGCATATCCAAGTTTGCTTCGGGCAGTTCAAATGGCTTGGTGACAGGCTTTGTTGATGGTTTCGCAATTTGCGCGCTGCAATTCCCGCCGAGCAATTCAAGCACGGAATCCTGAAAAGAAAAACCGAGGAATTCCTGAAGAAACTTAACCGCATAGCCGCCGTGCTGATTCTTGTGATCGTACCACTTGCCGCCGCTGATAGTAACGCTGTCATGCGTTCCGCTGCCGTCCGTGTAAATGTACTTGTAGGTCGAGCCGACACGTTTCATGCGTTCACCGCGGCGTTCCAAGTAAAACACCAAGTCGGCGGTATTTGCACGGTAAAGATCATCATCGGAAAAATTGATGTAGGGCATAAAACTTCCTTTCTCCAAAATAAAATAATTTTATATTGGTTACTTAACATTGTTGGTCCATGATGAACCAACCCTTAGTCCACCGACAGGGCAGAATTTGTCTTTGTGCGTGGAATTTTTTTAAAAATTAGGGTGTTTGTTCAACATAATACAAATTTGATGAATTCCCACCCGATTGTCTGTATCTGCGTTCGTGCCGAATGTATTTTGCTTTTTCAAGATCGCCGAGCGCACGTTTCACGGTGCTTCGGGACATTTTCAAGTCCTGCGCTATTGTGCTGATAGCGGGGTAGCAGGAGCCGTCCTTTCCAGCGCGGTCGCGCAAATACATATACACCGTGATAGCGCGGTGCGGTAAATTTGTGGAATAAATTTCACGGTTATTTAGCAATAAATCACCTCTTAAACTGTGGATTCTCCAACGGGTTTTCTTTCATGCCGAGCGCTTGTTTCTTGCGGCGGATAGCGGCTTTCAGCTTATGTTCGGTGCGGAGTTCCTGCCCATGCAGACTGCGATTGTAATCATCGGAAATAAGTTTGCCGAACGAGAACAGCATGGAGAACACGGCGCTCTGCGCTGCGGTCTGAGCGTATCTGTTGCTGTTTTCCAAAAACGCTTGAGCATGCTCATTTCCCAATTCGGCAGACTGCTTTATATATTCGATACCTAAATCCCGATCCGCGTCACAGCCTGTTCCACTGAATATCATTAACCCAAGCCGATATATAATCTTGTCATCAGGATTGTCGTTAGCAATTTTAGAAAATCCACTGTAAGCGTTTCTGAAATAATCTTCCGCTTGCTCCGCATCCTTTTCAATGCCAATCCCTTCACGAAGCATTTTCGCGGTTTCATAGCAAGCGTAGGCGTTATCCTGATCGGTGGACAGCTTATAATATTCAAACGCTTTCTCGTAATTCTGCACCGCGCCGTTCCCATAAAAATACAAGCTGCCGAGCGAGTATTGCGCGAACTTATTTCCCGCCGCCGCAGATTTTTCAAACCACCTGAACGCTTTGGAGTAGTCCTGTTCCGTGTCATATCCGAGCGCATACATTTTTCCGATTCGGTACTGCACATAATCACGGAGCCGCTTTGCGGTCGGTTCAAGTGCGAGGAAGCCCTGCAGAGCCTTTTGAAAATATTCATCAGCTTTTGTGATATTTTCATCACCGAGCAAGCCATTCCGATACATTTTCCCGAGGTCGTGCAGAGCGAGAATATTTCCTTTTTCGGCTTCGGCTTGGATCAACTCGAACGCTTTCGAGGCATCATGATTTTTATATAACTCGGAACAAGCGGATTTATATTCCGCTGTCCATTTAATATAAAATTCGCTTGACGATTGAGCCTCACCGAGGTCGCTTTCATCGCTATCTGCGAACATCTCCGAATCAAGTTCCGGTGCGGGATTATCTATTTCCAGCACCGCACGAATAACAGTATTTTTGATCGGCTTGAAAACTTTATTTTCTTCCAATGGCGGAAATTTCTGTACGGCACTTGTGTAGGTTTCATATTTCTGCTGCTCCAAAGCGCACCACTCGTCATACATCTTTTTCAGCACGGGATTCTTGGCAAGCTCCGCGACAATTTGGTCAACGGTTTTCTTGACGTTCGGCTGCAAGTAGCCGTACACCTTTTTGCCTTTAGAATTGCGGAACTGCGATTGCAGTTTCAAAATAAGCTGTTCGAGCTGCGGATCAAATTGATTATTATTTTGCAGCTCCGACAACAAATTTTTCATCACGTTTTCCGCTTCGGATCGAAGCTGATCCCGCACGGCGGTCTGCTTTTCATAGACCTGATACAGTTCGTTGTGAAATATATCGTTTGCAAACGCACTCTTGATCTGCTCGATCCCGTTCTCGGTCAGAAATCCCTCTTTTATATCCGTCGAGTACACAAGCAAGTGGATATGCGGATGATGAGTTGTATTATGAAACGCCGCATACCATCGCAAATTTTCCAAACGGATATTCTGTGCTTTGGCTATATCATCGGTATGCCGCATGATCAGATTGCGCCATATCTCGGGAGTGGTATACCCGAGTCGTTCCGCGTCCTCGCGGGTTAAGGATATAACATGCGACCAAACATTCCCCTGATGCTCTGCAATATTTTTTTGCGCCTGCGACAGAATTATTTCATCATCGCCGTCGGAAAACAATCCGTGCTTTCCGATTTTTTCAACGCCCGGGCGTTCCGCAACATATTTCACCAGAATTTCTTTGTCGGCGATCATATCCGCACTCTGCTCGAGCAGTTCGGAGAGCAGTTCCGAAGCGTTTTCCTTTGATGGATTTTTCAGATAGTCCGAATATTCCGGCAGTTTTTTTCCGTCCGGATTTATTTGGATCAGTTCCATTATCAGTTGTTTCTGATTTTCCGTAACAGGAGTGTCTTTCCGTTTCGGAGAATATTTCTGAACCGTTTCTCGTGTTGCGATATATTTAACGAGATTGCTGCGAGTGCCTTTCGATGTGGGTTTGAGGTATCTGCTTGCCACAATTATTTTCGGCATGATCAGTCGTTCCTCTGAAATTTCGCGGCGCTGTCATAGGTAATGATGCCATTTATTTTCCGCACCTCGTCAATGCACATGATGTGCAGCTCACGGAGCGTTTCATCATCGACTTCGTTCGCCGCCGCCAGCATATTGGATATTTTCCCAAGCTCCACCGCTATTTTAAAAAGCAGCCGCGATGTTTTTTCTTCCGATGCCGCAACCGCCGCCGTCACTAATTTTTTGATCGCGGGAGCAAGGTACTCCACATTGTCCTGCGCTTTCAGATGCCCAAGATAAAACTCGATAGCTTTTCGGACAAGCTCGTTTCTCGAACAGGAATTGGACTGCTCCAGAAAGCAGTCGCACTCGTCGAGAAGCTCCTTTTCAAGGTAAAATCCTGTGCGGATTTTGTTTGAATTTTCGCTCAATTACAATCAACCTTTCCTATGGATGAAGTTTTGTGCCGAGATAATCGTTTGAGGCACAAAACGACGGGGCTGAAAAATCTTTGATTTTTCAACCAAAGCTCCCTTGTATCACTTTATTTGGCTTAACCGCCGCATTCCCGCCGAAGACTTAATTAGAAATCCGAGTCAATCCCCGTTTTTTAATCACTTTTTCAATCTCCGGGGGGCTTTGCCCGACGGTGTTTACGGGCTTATGCCGCCAGCGGTGGCATAAGCCCTTTTTCCTGCATCAAAATCATACCCCCGAACCGCCCTCACCCCGCTCGCAGAGACGTTTCGCAAACTCCACGAAAACCACCCCAAATCGGCTCGAGAACAGCTCGGAGGTAAACGTACCCTACCGCCGTGCCAAAATCGCACTCAGCGCGACACAGCCGTCTCAAAATCGGTCACGGCTGATTGGTTGGCTTGGCATGGGTGGTTTTGGGTTTTATTGCGCTCTGCTCCCTTGCAGTCATGTCAATAAAATCGCGCACGTTCTGCGGTACGATCTTGCCGTAAAGCTGCTCGGCGTATGCCGAGAGCTGCTCGTCAAGCGAGGTTTTCTTCTCCGACAGATACATTTTCAGCGCCTGAACCTTTTTATCGTCAAGCGTAATTGTTACCGTGTTTTTCATAGCCATACCCCCTAAAAAAATGATATTTCGATCTTCATATCGTCCTCAACTTCCTGCTGAGTTATCGTGTGCGGCTCGGCGAATTGCTGGACATATTTCTCGCATTGCGCGTCCGTCAAAGAGCAGAAGTCCTCGCCGTTATCGCCGCAGATAAAAAACGGTCCGGCAACGATTCCATCGTTGAACCGCCTGTTTCCCTCCATGCCGAGGAGTTTCGCTTCCTCGTTTCCGACCATCACTACGCCGCGCTCATGGAGGAAATATATCGGCTCTATCAGACCGCCGACCGCATCATGGATCGACTTATAATCGTCACCGATTTCTGTTATATATGCGGGCTTATTCGGCTCAACCATAACAACTTTCATGTACATTTTTTCCTTTCGAATTAAAATAATCTGAGCTGAAAATCTTCCTCCGGCTCGGCCTCTACCTGTTCTGTTTCGGAACATTCATCATCGAAACCCTCACCGATTTCCTCGTCATCTTCGGGATCGCAGACGGTCAGATTATCATTTATCCGCCGTGTACTTTCCAGATTTCGTATCTTGATCGCCGCGCTCTCGAAGCTCTCAAGGTATCTGTCAAGGTGTTCGTACAACCGCATAGTTAAGAAATCGTCCGCCGCTATTGCTTGCCGCAAGTTCTCCGCATAATTGATTATCGCAGACAAGCACCATCGCTTCCTTTGCTGTTCGGACAGGCTTGGGAACTGCTCCCGAACGAATTTCAAGTTCTCGTCCGCGTCAATAATCTCCATCGCTTTACGAGCGTTTTCGCGAATCACATTGGGACGAGCCATGTAGCCTGGATCGACCTCCGGAGGCGTTTCTCTGTAGTAAACCTCGGGCAATCCTAACAGCGAATTTTCCTGTTTTGCGAGCTGCTCCTTGTCATAAAGAATATGATTTCTCACCAAGTTCAAGTTGGAACCGTCCGCCCAAGACGGATCAAAGCCGCCTTTGGTGAACAGTTCATACCATCGAGCGTAGTCATTTTCAAGTGCCGCGGCGTAGTCGGTTTCATGATTTTTTCTGCTCATAATGACATCTCCGGTGAATGTGATTCGAGCTGCTCCTGCGACTGTGCAAGCTGCAGCTCGCGCTTATCGTAGCAGTACATATAGCAGTCGTAATTTCCGCGCTCGGGGCGACATCGAAGGAGAAAAAGATGGTCATCGGTTTCCACGGAAAAGCCGTAGCTTTCGTTTAGATTGAGGTTCCGATGTGTGGCGCAGTAACGCTGCATGGAGCTTCTGTTCTTCAGCAAGCCGTCCTTGCGAAGCTCGTTTACAACGTCATTCAGTTCTGCTTTGAAAGCGCTGTCATTTAAGTCATCGCGGTTCTCCCACCATGACGAATAGAATTCATTATCGCTGCCGAAATCCATTCGCAAATGCCCTACGCAGGCGTTACGCAGAGCAGGATCGCAGTCCGAATAAAACATGGAATGCTGTTCCGGATCGGCACATTTTATCTGATATTTCATGAAATTCCTCCCATCTCAAAATCCGAGGTTTGCTCCTGCACGGGAGCCACCACCACCGAGAACAAGTGACCGCCATGCTTGGAGACAACACCGTATTCGGTAAAAGCGCACTCGTTCGCGGCAATTATTTTTTCTGCGAATTCGGCTGTGCAAGCGCCTTTCAAAAGCGATCTGTCAAAATCGGGCGGGAGCATTTCCGAAAGATATTTCTCGCCAAATTCGGAAACGTGATTGACCGTCCCGTCAAACTCATAGCAGTCAAGATCGTTAAGTATGGCGTTGATCTTATCCCAATCGCGCCACAGCTCATGCTCGAGAACCACCTTGAACTTTGCCGCGCCCTCGCGGGATAATTCGGAATATCTCCGCGCTATATCGTTCACCGCATAGATATTTTCCATGCTCTCAAAGCAGACGTCGGATATCTGCGGAATCGCCGATTCAAAGCCAACATATACGCATTCGTCAATGTGTTTTTCACCGACCTTTTCCGCGAGTTGCCGCATATATTCCTCATCGGCGGGGAGCGTCAGAACCTCAGAATCCTTTTCGGAAACATCTTCATTCTCGGCGGGATTTCCCGTAATTTCAAGTCGGAAAATCCAGTTCTCCATGCGCTCGGGAAGTTCTTCACCATATACAAGGGTAGGCTCGTAGGAATCCGGTATTGCGTAATAACCGTCGATGAAAACTCCGCCATCGCGTTCCATCATTGCGCGTCCGACCTTATCGGGGTCAAGCAGATCGTACAATTCATCGGGAACGTCCTCGAGACCTTCGAGCATTTCATTCTCCAAAACGATCTCGCCGTATGCGTATACATTTTTGCACGGATAAACGGGTATAGTCTGGAGATTATATGTGCTGTTTATCGCTTCGCCTATTGTGCCAAACCCTCTTTTCAAGAGCGCGCGGTAGGCGATGATTGATGTAAAATCCTCTTTGTCCGCGAAAAAATCATCAAGCCGTTTTGCGAGGAAATTCAGTTCTTCAAGCGTCGGTTCTTCCGAGAATTCGTATCCCACGAACTCGGGAACCTCGTCGCATTCCTCGATCCTCAAAAAAGTTTCCCCATAGATTTTCGCCCTGTCCAGCGCATCAATAACATCGTTTTTATTTGCCGGAAGCAACACATACGCGACATTGCCGCCATTAGCTCCGAGTTCTTCTATTGTTATTTCAAGCATTGTTACGCTCCTTTCCGTCCGCGATCCACCGTCCCGTGTCGTCGCGAACACGTCCGCTGCTGTCTATCGTCAGCTTTTTGCCCTCTGAGAGCGCAAGGTGTATCACCTTGCAATCCTCCGCAGTCGCGCCGATATAGGTTCTGCTGTCATAATTAAATTTCTCTGTCATGTTACATCCCATTCAGATATTCGTAAACTTTGGGGATCGAATATTCAATATTTTCTGTGATTATATATTGTGGAAATTCCTCCGAAACGTTTTGAAGAGCCGTTTTAAGCTGTTCAAAAGAAAGCCCGTCAAAGCAGTCGCAGAACGCTTCGTAATCAAATTCTTCGGCAAGCTCCCCGCCGAAATTCAGACAATAAAACGCAGCCCTGACCATGTTCCTGTCAAGGCTGCAGTCCTCATTATTCTCTTTTTCAGAAATAATTTTGTCCAGCTCGCCGAGCCACTCCCGCATATCCTCGATCACTCCGCGTTGCTCATCGGTGAACTCGCTCGGCATAGACGTGCCAACAAAACTGTAATCGAGCAGATCGTTATTCGCCGTTTCCACTCCCGAAAACATCGCGGCGATCATGAAAATAAGCAGGATCAACGGCATAAAAATCGCCGCCAACAGTATAGCGAGTACCTTCCATGTGCGCTTATCTGTAGCCGCCGTGACGATCGCCTTTATTACAACCGGAGATACCGCCATATCATCTACCTCCCGCCGCCCCGAACTTCTCCGCCTTATGATCGGGCGCGATCACGCATAAGCAATACCGTTCGTTGCCGCACTTGTAAAGACACACCCCGCGCTGTGAAAACTGTATAAGCCCGTACTCGGAATCCTCAACCTGAAGCGTATCCATATAGGTTTTCTTTTCGATAGTTCCGGGATAGAACAGGAAGATATGCGTCGGTATCGAGAACAGCGGCTTTGTCAGCTCGCGAACGTTTTCCACGAGGAAGTCCTCGATATTCTGACTCGCCAAAATAACGGCGGACTCTTTTTTTCGGACGCGTTTCATGAAATTTCTGATGTACTCGACTGCCGTGAGATTTGTCAAAAACAAATAAAACTCATCTATGCTTGCGACGGTATTTCCGCGGCTCAGAAGCTGCTCGGACATATACGCGAGGACGTTGAACAGCAGAGCGTTGCGGATATTTTTGCTTGCCTGGAGCAGTCCTTTTACGCCGAAAGTTATAAATCTGCTGTCGGTTATATTTGTATAACCATTGAAAAATTTGCTCTCCGCACCCTTGCATATCGAGTGCAGCCCGAGGCATATATTCTGCAAGTTTTCGACGGTGTAGAGGCTTTTTTCTTTCGGATTAAAAGCCTTATATTCAGCCTCCACCAACTCATAAAAATCCGAAAGTATCGGATAATCTGTGGGCTGCATTTTATTCCAATCCGTGTCGTCTGATATTCCGAATTTCTCGTATAACTTTATGAGAAGTAATTCTATCGTGTCTATCTCGCGGTCGGAAAAATCCTTATAGATGCGGAAGAAATCGCGCAGAAAGCTGATATGCTGCGACAGCTTGGTCTTAAATCTGAACGCTTTCGGGACATTTTCATCATCCGCGCGAAGCTCGGAATCGACAGCGGGGTCACCCCGCTCATCGCCCCATGATTTCGGCTCGAGTACATTTATAATATACTCTCCCGACATCAGATCGATAAAACAGCCGCCGAGATTTTTTGTCAAGTCGACGTACTCCATTTCGGGATCGAGGCAGATTATATTCTTTCCGCTCTCGCGAAGATTGGTCAGAATCAGCTTTAACAGATAGGATTTTCCCTGTCCGGAATTGCCGAGTATAAGCGTATTCGCGTTGGTCTTGTCATCGCTGCGCTTATCGAAATCCACAATAATGTTGCTGCCGAACTTATCCCGCCCGAGATAAAAACCGTTTTCGTCCGTCTTGCCGGAAAATGAAAAGGGATAAAGATTGGCGACTGAGGATGCGGGCAGCACTCGCTCAAACTGCTCACGGAACATATTGCGTCCGCTTGGCATTACGCTCATAAAGCCGTGCTGCTGGCGCAACATCAGCCTGTCCACATTCAGTTTGGAGCGTACCAATTCCGTCTGCACCTCGGTCTGCAAAATGCGGAGATTATCCAGATTATCCGAAATCATTTCAAGGAAAACCGCTGTGTGCAGTAGCGGTTCGCGGTTTCGGTGCATATCTGCGGCGAGCTGCGCCACATCCTGCAGGTTGCTTTCAGCGGCGACCGTCTGCTGCAAATCGTTGGTGGAATTGCGCTGCATACGGTTCTTGTTTGCGGCGTTCGCGATGATCCGCTTTTCCTCAGCGGCGGTTACGGGGCGCGTATAAATTCGCAAGGTAACGCCGTCTTTTTCGCCGAGGTAACGCAATATAGCCTGTTCGCTTGTTGAGGTCGGATATTCCCTTAATGCCCATACGCAGCGGAATGTGTTTCCGCAAATAAAATAGTCCGTGAAAAATTTTATCACGGACGGCGCTATCATATCCAAGAAGTTCTTTTGCGGTTTGGTCGTAAATTCTTTATCGACTGTGCTTATTTTCTTCTTCAAGATAAACCTCCCATTGTCTGATCAAGTTTTTGATCGTGAAATAATTCGTACTCGGGTTTGAGATAATAATCATCGCTGTTCCAAAGAGAAATATATACCTCGTCCCCGCCGAGCGTTACGGGGTGCTGCTCCAAGCTCTCTCCAAAGCCGTCCGCGTATTGTGAGGTGACATACCCGATAAGGTCGGCGGTTTCCGCTTTGTCAAGCTCACCGTAAGACTGCACTACCGCCATACCGTACAAATTTCCGTTGAGGGTTTCCACCATCGGCATAATGGAATAGACTTTTTTATCAAGATTTCCATCGTGTAAGTACGCCGCCAGACCTCGTTCCACAGCGTTCTCATCGCGGTTCAGATTGTTGCGGATAAAATCGTTTATTTCATCATCGTAGCCAATATAATTTGCCGAATCGACCTCGATCAAATCGCAGCAGTCCTCATCTTCGATCATAATTTTCAGTGGGCAGTACAGTCTTGTTTCAACAAGCTCGTGCTTAGTCACTTCAATGGAGTTATGCGTCAGCTCACAGGTTTCGATCCTCGGATCGCCGATCAACCTTTCCGAAACATAATCCACAAAAAATTCAGCGAGATTACTGTCGACAATAAGGTCTGTCAGGGGTATGCCGAATTTATTCTCGCTTTCGTACTGTTTAAGCCATTTGTCAATGCAACAGTCCATGCGAGTTTTCAAATTTTCAAGCGCTGCTGTCTGTTCAAAATCTCTAATAATTCCGCGAGCGTTCGGGATATACTGCGAGTAACGCGCATAATCGTAACCCTCGGAATTGACGAGCAGTCCGTCACCGTTTTCCATGTTGACGAACAGGACTCCGTGGTACGAGTCATCATAATATCCCATTAAATCTTTGTACTGCGGAAGATAATAATTGCGTTTCATCGGGTTCTCGATAAATGTTCTGAACTCCGAATCGGACACCTCGATAACCTTTTCCACAGCGCATTTCTTGGGGATGAATCTGTCCGCCTTGCAGATCATATTTGCGTTTAATACAAGTTTATCAGCCATTTAAAATCCACCTTTCTCCGTCCGCGTTTTCAAATTTTTCCGTTGTCACGTTTTGTTCGAAATAGACCGCGAGGAGCGTCTTTATATCCTCGCCGGCATATTTTCTAGCGGAAAATCCGTTCTCATTGAGTGTTTTTTCTATGCGATTCAAGTAGGAAAAAATCTCCTTATCTTTAAGTCCGCGGATACGCACGATAAGCAGAAATTCCCGCGCCGTTGCGGTCATCGCCTGAATGTGATCGAGGTGCTGCGCGTCCTGTTCGAGCAGCTTTCTTACCGCAGGAGTTTCCTCTTTTTTGGCGAGTGCTTTCAAGTGATTTTTGTTGCCCTCGAAGCTCTCGCGCGAGTTCACGCAGAGAATTTCTATTTCCGTCAAGCCCTTGAGAACGCTCATCAGCGAGTATATTTTCGCCGACAATCCCGCCTCCGACATCACCGAAATATTGCTCGGCTTGATACTGAAAAAGACCGCCTCATTCGAAGCGGTCTTGAGTGAATATTCGGTTATGTCCTCGATTCCGAGGAGCTGTCGGGTGCTTTGGTTGTTTTGCTGTTGATTTTTGCTCTTCAAAATTACCTCCTATCTTCGGTTTCCTCATATTCTGAAAGTTCGGTATAATCATCGGGGCTGTTCTTATAGCTGCACCGCAAATATTCGTTCCTGCCGTCTGTAGATACCGTGCCGCACTTGCAGCTTTTGAAGTCTTGACGATCCTCCGAAACGATTATATCTCCGCATAAATTGCACTTTATGCAGTTCTTTATTATTCTGCGCACGTCTATCACCTCCACGACGATTATACCACAGCCGTTTTGAGAAGTCCAGCTAAATTTTCCACCTATATTCCTGCTGCTCCACAAAAAAATATTTTACGGCATATTTGATAAAATCGAGAATGCTGGTGTCCTCAAATCGTATCGCCAGAAAGCCGTAAACAATGGTTGCGATCAGCGGAATTGTAAACCCCGTTTGTGCCATAGCGAACACGGCGATCAGTGCGCCGATCCCAATCATGGCGAGATCTTTCAGCCGCCACAGGAACAGCATCGGCGCGGCTTTGAGGTTGTCGGGATAAATGTACATAATGTTTCTGCCTCCCCCTTACTTTTTCGATACGGCGGTAACCATCTGTTTGAGGTGTACCGCCGACTGCGCCGTATTGATAACGCCGTTTATATTCGGACGTACCGATGTTTCCAGACCGAACATTCCAGCGATCCTCGGAATTTCTCCCGCAGCAAGCATGATACCCAAGCCGAGCAGCCAGTAATCCTTGAACAGGATCAATCCGCAAACGAGCATGGTCGACTGCAAAAAAGCGGTCAGACAGGTCGCTATAACTTGCTTTACCCACATGACGAAACCGTCGTTAAATCCGCGCGGTACGCTGAACATATATAGCGATCCGATTGCGATCTGAATTAAAAGTATTCCGCCGCGCTTGATGCTGGCAAAGAACACCTTTATAACGCTGTAGCCCATCATCACGGCGATCAGAATTCCAAGCAGCGGACCGAATAAGAATCCGTTGATCACATCAAGGCAAGCGTTCAGCAGCGTTCCGCTCCCCTCGGGGCTGATCAAGCCCGTCATATCGGCGGACATACTGCTTTGCAGCGATACCGCCAAGCCGTACAACTGAACGGGAACATTGCAGAATAAATTTACCGCAAAAAATCCCTTGATTATATTCAGCGCAAGTGCTTTCGGATCGCCGCGCCCGTTTTGGGATTCTATGGCGAATTCAAAAAGCGCGACCACGATCCCAACTACAAACAGCGCCCAGCCGAGGTTTGAGAAAAGCTGCACGATCTGTTGCACCCACGGCATACCGAATAAATCGTATCCTGTGGCGTTCATAACGCCGAAAAAGTCGCCGAGCAGCGCGATTATTTTCTGATATATCAGGTCGGAAAAGTAATCAAATATTTTGGTTACAAAATCCGCGCCTACGTCCAATAAAAATATTTTCGTCACCTCCAAAACAGCGGCGCCCGATTTAACGAACGCCGCCTTTGTTTACTTGTCAGCGGAGTATAAAAATCAGATATTTATGATTGTCCAGACATACATCGGCGCGGTTAGCGTGAAAACAAGACACGCGAAAAGAATCGCGGGAGCCGCCCATTCGAAATGCCCACTCTTTCGATAGTCAAAGTACGCAAGCCCGAGTTTTGCAAAGAAAAACACCGCCAGAATCACATCTATGATCGGGAACACAACATTGTTCACAACCTGCTTTATCTGCCCCGAAGCAGATTTCCATGTACCCTCAATCGCTCCCGCGACGTTGCCGCTGTCCGCAAAAGCAAAGACAGACATAGCGGTCATTGCAACAATTATAATCATTGCCACGCTTATAACTCTAACAATTTTCTTTTTCATAAAAAATCATCCTTTCAGTGTGACGGAGCAATATGCCAATCGTCGAATACGTTGCCCTTAATGGTAAGACTATCGGTCAGATTTGCGGAAAGCATTCCCGCAGGAGTCCAGCAATCAATCGCCCATGTGTAGACCTTGTAATTTCCGTCGGGATACCAGAGCGGAGTAAAATGTGTCCGATTATTGTAAGTACTGTACTTGTTTTTTCGGAATTCAAGTGCGCCGTTTGTATACTCCAACAGCCGCCAATAGGTTTTGTAATAAAATTCTGGGAAGTAAGCAACAGCGTTCTGAAGCTCGGTATGCTGTCCATTTCCCGAAATTGAAGCGGTCACTGTTTCGTTAATTCCGTAGCCGGATTTCATGGTTCTGCCTACATTTGTCGGATTTTTTTCATCGCAGGTTATTTGCATATTCGCGCTCATGGAAACGGAATATGAATTACTGCGGAATTTCCACTCGCCCTTATCGACCCAACGTCCTCGGTCAACCCATCGCTTTCCCGTCCATCTCCACCTTGACTGCCAAACCCATTTCGGCTGCCAATACGCGCTCCAAACGCTCCAAGCCGCCGAGGTTCTTTGTTCCCTATTCGGAACACTTACCGCGCGGAAGCTGTCGTTGCGGTCATCGGCGGTCGGATCGGGAGGCGGGTTCTTATTGAGATCGACGATATTCGCCGTAATATTGGTTTTGCTCGCGGACGCGCCGCCCGTCACCGTGACCTTAATGTTGACTGTCTGCTCGGTATTGGGGGTGTGCCACTTGCACCATACCAACTGCGAAGCGCCCTTTGGATATACGATATTCCCGACCGTGTACACCTTGTTCTTGATATAAAATCTTACGGTCACCGGATTGTCGGGAGTATGTTCGCCGCCTGTTACGGTGATGCTTGTATAAACATCGGTATCAACACGATATTCATAATCACTCGCCGCGACTTCGACTTCTTCCTCCGGCTCTTTGAAAGAAACGATTCCGACTCCAAGATATTGGATAATATCGCTGTCGGTCATATAGGAGTTTTTCGAACCCGTCCAAGCGGTATAGCCGAGATCGTCCTTTTCGAGGAACATCGCAAGCGGCAGATTTTTATGCGAGAGAGGACCCATTTTATTGATCATCTCGCCGCCCGTCTGCATATTGTACAAAGCCGCCTCGGTAGCCGTCATCGCAGTTCTTATGCCGTTGAACGTGATATACATGATCGGCTCGACCATCAATTTATAATCGCCGTTTGTCAGATCGTCAAACTCAATTCTCGTATGCTCGGCTATACGCTTTACAACCTGTTCATCTGTAAAATAGCTGCGAATTTCCTCAATGCTTGCTCCTGAACCGTCACTGATAATTGTAGGTAGAGGCTCTGTGGGATTGATAAAAGTGTAGGAGGAAGTAGTCGCGGAAAGCGCCGTTCCGCCTACATATTCTGCCTTACTTACCTTTCCGAAGTGAAGAGCAATATCTGACGCATTTGTATTTGTGTAGTCTATTGACGCGGATTTCACGGCACCCGTTTCGGCATCAACAATGGTAACGCGAACTCCGTCGTTACCGGGATTCCAGAAATTTTCGGAGCTTCCGTCCTTTAAACCACCGCCGCCGTTGTCAATATTGGGATCTCCCTCAGCGAATGCGACAATCTGCAAACAGAAAAATGCCGCCATAGCTGCGGCAATTATTCTTATGAATTTTTTCATTTACACCTCCAAGAAAATAAGCGCCAAGTTATTCACTCAGCGCTTTTATTGTTTATCCGAAGTACCCTATTTTGTTGCCGTTCTGATACATTTCGGTATCTGTGTATCCGATTCCGCCACCGCCCTCATCCTTTACCCAACCGAAGCCGTTGATATAAATCATACCGTCTTTTCGGTCACCGTGTTTGGGAGTATCCGAAGGAGTTTCCGGCTGCGGCTTGACCTCGGTCTGCTCGGGTTCGTAAGTCGGCTCTTTGTCGGGGTTGGTGAGCATTTCCTCGTCCTCGATCTGCGGGGGAGCGGGCGGTTCGTTCTGCGGAGCGCTCTCCGTTTTCTCGGGTTCGGGGAAATTCTGCTCAATTTCGATACCGCCGTTTTCAATAAATTCAGCATTGATTTCTTCGGGAGCGCTGTCCGCTGCGCCATTGTCGGGTATGATTGTGCTTTCCGCAGGCTTTTCTATCTCAATAGACCTGGATTCCTCACGTTTTGCGGTGGATATCTCCACACTTATCGGGGGTGTTGAGCTTGTATCGGAAGTGTAGGGAGCCGTTGCCTCGGGTTCGGGTGCGAACCTTGTTGCTATAAGTATCGCGAGTGCCGCGCACAGTACCGTCCCGCCGCCTACCGCCAGACCTCTTTTTGTTTTCATTGTCATAAAATCACCTGTCCTTTCATGTCGGCGCTTTGCTGTTATCTGCATTTTACCATATCGTGAGAATTTTATCCAGTCAAAAAAATGTTTTCTACAGATACAACAAAACTTTTTCTTTTTCCTGTGTATATTCATCAGAATTTCGGGGTGTATTTGGATTTCACGCAGAGCCTGATCTTCATCGGCGGAAGAATATCTCCGCAGAACGATAGCGGTACTTCCAGCGTTATATACGATGTTGCCGAGAACTGCGGGATATCTCCCGATGTCGGCGCGAACTGCGCGTTATCCACATTCACGGAAAGTCCGTAGACTGCATATTCCGTTCCGTCAGAGTTAGTCTTGACGTGCTTTCCGCCGCTGCTGTGCAATCCGAGCAGTTGATCCAGCCGTCCGTAAACGTCGCCCGTAGACACCGCCGCGCGCCATGAATTTCCCGAAAATCTGTACCCGCCCGAATATCCCTCGCGAACGCCGTCATAGACGTTGCTGTAATTTCCGACCGAGGTCGCGATCACCGCCGACTGTACCGCATCCTTAACTCCCGCCGATATAGTAATCAGTCGAATTATCTGCCACAGCACAACAAAAAACATCATTCCCGCAAGCGCGATAACCACCGCTAAAGGCGCGGAGGAATAGGCTTTTTTAGAGCGAAGTAATTTTTGGATTTTCCTCACGATTTCCAATAAACTTCACTCCTTCCGCTTGCTTTCGCGGTCAGCGTCACTGGAAAGCTCCCGAACTCGCCAAAGCCTATATCAATTTTATAAGTGCAAGTGACCGTGAACTCCTGATTTAATTGTACCTTGCCCGACCGTGACCACTGTATTGTCGGCTTGATCCCCGTGCGTTCCGTAAGTACCTGCGCCCTTGCTGTGGTTTCCGATCCGATCCGACCGGATATTTCAGCTTCTCTCACAAGCTCGTCAGCGTAATTGTCAAGCTGGATTTTCGCGGAGACCACGGGCGCTACCGCCATAATAAGCGCAATTACCATGACCACAACGAGAACGACGATCACGATGTCAAAGTAGCCCTCGCCGCGTTTGCTTTTCAATAATTTTTTCATTCGCACCTCCGTCATGCCATAGAACTGAGCGAGTCGAGAAGCTGCATTCCCATAACCACAAGGTAAGTGAGCAGGAAAAGCATTAACATTCCGAAGCTGAAAATACGGATTTTCGGCGGAATCTTTGCCGCCTTCGCCTTGAGCCTTTGGAGTTCGATCAGCTTGAAATCATGCGCCAGCATTTTGAAATATACTGCGCTGTCATCACCTCTGATGACCGATACCAAACCGCGAACAACATCGGATAACTGTGCCGAACCGATACGCGCCTCAAATCTCGTCAAAGCCGCTTCATAGCTTGAACTACGCATATCCGCGCAGGTCACGTCAAGCTCGTAAGCAAAATGCACTCCCGCGTGCTTTTTGAAATTCTCCATGATCGACAGAACATCACGGCTCGTTTTCAGTTCCTGTTCGACCGTAGCCACAAAACGGGGGAGTTCCTGCTCGATAGCGTCACGTTTTTCACGCATTTTCTCGTCCGCTTTTCCGTTCTCGCGGAAGTAGATCGCAACGGCGAGAATTATGAAAAACGGAATTAAAAGCGGCATAAAGAACGCGCACGAAACAGCCAAAAGTGCGATACAAAAGGCTTTCAGAAACGCAAGTGCCGTAAAGGTTTCGGGCATCATTTTAATTCCCGCCGACTTCAAGGTGCTTTCCAGACGAGATTTTTTGTACTTATCCATCGGAATAATTTTTCCGAGCTTCGCCGCGATGCCGAGCAGTATCGCCTCAATGGATTTCGACAGCTTTTTGTCGTTTCTGCCCGTATTCATAACCGCTTGAGAGGTCTTGAGATAAGGAATTTTCAGTGCGTTAGCGAGAAGCATAAACAGCCCGACAGCGAGTGTAATTCCGAATATGATCATTAAAAATTCCATTCAGATCCCCCCTTATCGCTTATATTCAATCGGCTTGGTCAACTTAATGACGATAGCCGTAGATATGAAAATTCCAACCGCCGAAATCGCCAACACGATCTGCCCGACAACAGTATTCATCAGCGAATTGAACCATGCCTTGTTAAGCATATATAACAGCGGAATGTTGCCTATAACCAAGAACGCCATTGAAATAAATTCCTTGCGCGGTCCGGTGATCATATATTCGAGGTCGGCGTTCACCACGCGCATATCCGACAGCTTGTTCACAATCGGGGTAAGCGTCGACTTCAAGCTGCGGTCTGTCTGACAGAGGATCAAGCTGTCGCACCATTCGTGAAAAACCTCGCTGTCGATTTTGGTTTTCATATCCAAAATTGCGGCGGTAATGTCGGGATTTGACAGCTTGATTCTGCTGATAAAATTCTCGAAAACTGCCTTGACAGGCGCGTTAAGGTAGTGAACGTTTTCCTCAATGGAAGTGATTATATCTTCGTTACGCAAATAAGCCGTTGTAATTATGGACAGCGCCGTTTCCAACTCGGAAGATATTGCCTTTTTATAGTTGGTAGCCGTTGTTTTGACATACCAGAACGGCACAAACATCAATCCCACAGCCATAACGGGAGCGAGAAAAGCGTTCCCGATAGCGACCGCAATGCAGATACCGATTGCGGACAATCCCAACGAGCAAGCGCAAAGGATACCGAACATATTCGTTCTGTTGGTGAGCCGCAATATCTCCTGCGCTTCCGATATCTCGCGCCTGAAAATATTCGGTTTCTTGCGCTTGGTCGCCTCGTTGATCTGAGATTTTATGCTGTTCGGTTTGGCGAGGAGCCTATTAAAAATCCCCTCGGTAAACTCCATCGGCGAGATCCCGAACATCAGAAAAAATCCGACGACCATGCCG